>MDSW01035754.1_pt1 | contig 11838 bp, 10 predicted proteins | sample 811171 | NCBI WGS metagenome assembly MDSW01 (sample SAMN05326641, study PRJNA326480) | marine metagenome | isolation source: seawater | place: Atlantic Ocean: North West | collected 2012
AGCTTTGATTGGGTTGGTGCCAGCAATTTTACTTACATCACCTCTTTTTGGAATATCTATATTAGATCTTGGTATTTATTTATTCTTTTTGTTTCTAAGTTTGTATTTATTTGGAATTACATTAGGCATATTAGTTTCTGCAGGTCTATTAAGATTCGGACCTTCATTTGAAAATATAGCTTGGTCTACTATGTTTTTATTGGCTCCGTTTGGCTGTATATATTATCCGATAGAAATTTTACCAGATTTTTTTCAAACAATTGCTTATGCGCTACCGCTTGTATATATTTTCGAAGAAGCTAGGAATATACTTATTAATAATACTGTAAATTTTGAAAATATAATTAATGCTTTTTATTTAAATGGGATTTACTTAATTTTTGCAATATCTTTGTTTTATTACTCTTTTAATAAAGCTCGCAAAAAAGGTACTCTTATTAATATAGGAGAATAATTGGTGCGCCCGCAAGGAGTCGAACCCTGAACCTCCAGAGCCGAAATCTGGCGCTCTATCCAGTTGAGCTACGAACGCATATAGTATTAATATTATAATTTATGAAAAATATCATTAATTTATTTGTTAAAGATAATGAATATGGTCAGAGAGTCGATCAATTTATAAAAAATAAAGAAAAAAATTTAAGTAGAACAAGAATTAAAAAATTGATTCTTGATAAAAAGTTAAAAATTAACGAAATAATTGTTCAAGATCCTTCAAAAAAAATTTTTTTGGGAGATAATATTAATCTCGAAATTACTGAACCTAAAAAAGCTTCACTTAAGCCTTATAACTATAAATTAAAAATAATTTATGAAGATAGTAATTTAATGGTAGTAGATAAACCATCAGGAATATCTATGCATCCCGGAGCTGGGAATTATGATAAAACACTAGTTAATGCTTTAATAAATTATGATAAAAAAAATTTATCTAACATTGGTGATGAGCTAAGGCCGGGAATAGTTCATAGAATCGACAAAGATACATCTGGCTTAGTAGTAATAGCCAAAGATAATGTTACCCACGAAAATTTATCAAAACAATTTAGTAATCATTCTATTATCAGAGTTTACCAAGCACTTATTTGGGGTAAACTTAGACCTCAATCAGGAAAAATTGAAACATTAATAACTAGAAGTTTAAAAAATAGGCAGCTTATGGCAGTAGGCATTTCAAAAGGTAAAAAAGCTATTACAAATTACAAAACTATTGAAGTTTTTGAAAACGATAAAACGCCAACATTTAGTTTTGTAGAATGTAAATTAGAAACTGGAAGAACTCATCAAATAAGAGTTCATATGAGCTATAAAGGAAATAATATTTTGGGTGACAAAAAATATAAAAAAAATTTTAAAAAATTTAAAAATATCGATAAAGATCTAGAAAAACTAATTTTTAATTTAGACAGACAGTTTTTACATGCCAAAACTTTGGGATTTAAACATCCTGATAATGGAAAAGAGCTTATATTTTCCTCAAATTTACCAAATGATTTGAATATAGTTCTAAAAAAGCTTAAAAATACTAATAAATAAAAGTATTGTATTATTTTTTTTCTTTATTAAATAAATAACCTTATGAGTAATACTACTAGTTACAATCTGCCAATACTCTCTAATGAGGGAGGGTTGTCTGCATATCTCGAACAAATCAAAAAGTTTCCAATGCTTGCTGCAGAAGAAGAATACATGCTTGCTAAAAATTGGAGATCTACAGGTAATTTAAAATCAGCTGAAAAACTTGTAACTAGTCATTTAAGATTAGTTGCAAAAATTGCTATGGGATACAAAGGATATGGATTACCGGTAAATGAAATGATTTCAGAAGGAAACATTGGATTGATGCAAGCTGTAAAAAAATTTGAACCTGAAAAAGGTTTTAGGCTAGCTACATATGCTATGTGGTGGATAAAAGCTGCAATACAAGAATACATATTAAGATCTTGGAGTTTAGTAAAAATAGGAACAACAACTGCTCAAAAAAAATTATTTTTCAATTTAAAAAAAATAAAAAATCAAATTTCGCCTAGATCTGAAGGAGATCTTAGAGACGAACATGTAAAAGAAATAGCCTCAAGACTTTCTGTCAGTGAAGATGAGGTTGTTTCAATGAATAGACGTTTATCTGGAAAAGAACACTCTCTAAATTCACCTATTGGCGAGGATGGGGATGAATGGCAAGATTGGATTGTGGACAAAAATATGGATCAAGAAATAAAATTCGCTCAAAAAGATGAAATGGAAAAAAGAAAAGATCTCTTGCAAGACTCAATCAAAATTTTAAATCAAAGAGAAAAAGAAATATTGTACTCTAGAAGATTAACTGATGATCCTTTAACTTTGGAAGATTTAAGTAAAAAATATAAAATTAGTAGAGAGAGAATTAGACAAATTGAAAATAAAGCATTTGAAAAACTTCAAAAACATATGTTGAATTCTGCTAAATCAAAAAATCTTTTACCAGCAAATTAAATATTAAAAGGACTCTGGATTAATATTGTATCGTTTCTTTCAGGACTGGTAGAAATACTTGAAACTTTAGTTTCTACAAATTTTTCTAAATCATTTATATATTTTTTTGCATTTGCTGGTAGATCATCAAATTTTTTAATACCTTTAGTTGAAGATTTCCAACCTTTAAAAATTTTATAAACTGGTTTTATCTTGAACTGGTCTTCTATTGAGGCAGGCAAATAGTCAATTTTTTTTCCATTAAGTTCATAAGATATGCACATTTTAATTTCTTCGAGCTCGTCTAAAACATCTAGTTTGGTAAGTGCTATTCCATTTATTCCAGAAATTTTTATTGTTTGTTTAACTAAAACACCGTCAAACCATCCGCATCTTCTTTTTCTACTTGTAACTGTTCCAAATTCTTTTCCTGTTATTGCTAGTTCTTCGCCTATTTTATCTTTTAATTCAGTCGGAAAAGGTCCTTCGCCAACCCTTGTGGTGTAAGCTTTTGTTATTCCTAATATATAATTTATTGAACTTGGGCCACAGCCAGTTCCTATTGCCGCTGCCGCTGCAACTGTATTTGATGACGTTACAAATGGATAAGTCCCATGATCTACATCAAGTAAAATTCCCTGCGCTCCTTCAAATAATATCTTTTTTCCATCAGATTGATATTCATTTATTTTTTTCCAAACAGGTTTTGAAAACTTTAAAATTTCTGGAGCTATTTTAAGTAAACTTTTTTTTATAGCATCTTTATTATAAATTTCTTTTCCTAGTCCTTTTCTGATTGCATTGTGGTGCTTTAATGCTGTGTCCAATTTATTATCTAAGTTTTTTTCTGAAATTAAATCCACTACTCTTATAGATCTTCTACCAACTTTATCTTCATATGCCGGACCAATTCCTCTTTTTGTTGTTCCGATTTTTGCTTTTCCTGCATCTTCCTCTCTAATTTCATCCAGTTCTTTATGAAAAGGTAGAATTAAATTTGCAGCCTCAGATATTATCAAATTTCCTGGATCTATTTTAATTCCTTTTGATTTAATTTCATTAATTTCATCTAATAATGCCCAAGGATCAACTACAACGCCATTTCCAATTATTGATATTTTATTTTTTCTAACTATACCAGAAGGTAGTAATCTTAGTTTGTAAGTTACATTGTCTATTACTAAAGTATGTCCGGCGTTATTACCGCCTTGAAATCTTATAACTACATCAGCTTCGCTTGATAACCAATCAACAATTTTTCCTTTGCCTTCGTCTCCCCATTGGGAACCAATAACAACTACATTTTTCATCTAAATTTTTTATTTATATTTATTGCGTTTAAATGGTTTATCGGCCCATGACCTTTCCCAAATTTTGGTCCTGTGCTGATTGAATGGTTAACATACTTGATCGCCATTTCACAAGATTTCTTTAATGTTTTTCCACATGAATAATATGTTGTAATAGCGCTTGATAAAGTGCATCCAGTTCCATGAGTATTTTTTGTATTAATCTTTTTATTTTTAAAAATTAAAATTTCATTTTTATTTAAAAAAATATCATGGATTATTTTTGTATTTAAGTGTCCTCCCTTTATTAAAACATTTCTAGCACCTAATTTAAGCAAAATCTTTGATGCATAAATCATATCTTCAACAGTTTTAATTTTTATATTAGTTAAAATTTCTGCTTCAGGTATATTTGGTGTAATAAGACTTACAATTTTCATTAATTTAAATTTTAAAATTTTAATTGAATGATTATTTATAAGCTTTGTGCCACCTTTCGCAACCATGACAGGATCTAATATTATTTTTTTTAATTTTATTTTTTTTAAAGATTTTAAAACAGAGTTAATAATTTTAGTTGAATGTAGCATTCCTATTTTAACGGCATCAGGTTTTATATCTTTTGATGTAAACTCAATTTGTTTTGATACCTCCTTTTCTGATATTGAGGCTATAGAAATTACTCCCGTAGTATTTTGTGATGTAACTGCAGTAATAGCTGTCATCGCGTAAGATCCAAGTGCAGTCACAGTTTTTATATCTGCCTGTATTCCAGCTCCACCAGAAGAATCTGATCCTGCAATAATCAATACTTTGGATTTAGGTTTCAATTTATTTAATAGACCTTTTAACTATATTTAAACATTTAAATAACAACAATTTATTATTTGATTCTACCATTATTCTTATTTTGGATTCAGTGCCGGATTTTCTAACTAACATCCTTCCTTGATTTTGAATTAATTTTGAAGCTTTTTTAATAGCCTTTTTACATTTTGATGAATTAATAATTGATTTATCTTTTACCGGAACATTTTTTAATACTTGTGGCGTAGGTTTAAAAATATTAAATAAGTCGCTAGATTTTTTACCTTTTCTCATTGAAAACAAAACTTCTAGCGCCACTAAAAGTCCATCACCGGTTGTTGCAAATTTACCAAGTATAATATGTCCTGACTGTTCTCCTCCTAGATTAAATTTATTTTTTCGCATTTTTTCTTTTACATATCTATCGCCAACCTTAGCTCTTATAAATCTAATTTTTTCTTCTTTAAAATAATTTTGTAATCCATAGTTTGACATTAAAGTGCCTATAACTCCACCTTTAAGTATTTTTTTTCTTTTCCATCTATTTGCTAACATGGCAATAATTTGATCTCCATCGATGATCTTTCCTTTTTCATCACATAAAATAATTCTATCAGCATCACCATCTAAGGAAATGCCCAAATTTACTTTATGCTTTTTAACTAAAGATTTAATTTTATTTGGAAAAGTAGATCCACAGTTACTATTTATATTTAAACCATTTGGCGATGTGCCAATATCGTATACTTTAGCTCCTAAGGATTTTAAAAGTTTTGGTCCAGACTTATATCCAGCTCCATTGGCGCAATCTATGGCGATTTTTATTCCTTTTAGACTAAAATTATTTGGAAAATTGCTTTTTAAAATTTTAATATATCTATTATTTGCATCCTCTAGTCTTTTAACTCTTCCAAGAGTCTCGGGCTTAGAAAGATTTTTTATAATTTTTGAGTCTATTAATTTTTCAATTTTTTTCTCTATTTTATCTGATAATTTAAGTCCATCGGGTCCAAATAATTTTAAACCATTGTCATAATAAGGGTTGTGTGAAGCTGTAATCATAATTCCCATATTGGCTTTCATTTTTTTAGTTAACATTGCTAGACCGTTAGTAGGAAGAGGTCCTAATGTATAAACATGCATTCCTGCTGATGCTAAACCAGAGACTAATGCTGGCTCTAGAGCGTAACCTGATAATCTTGTATCTTTAGCGATAATCGCTGTTTGTTTAGTTTTTTTTAAATTTTTAAAATATGTACCTGCCGCTAAACCAAATTTAAAAAACATTTCTCCATTAATGTTTCCTTGATTAACTCTCCCTCTAATTCCATCAGTACCAAAATATTTTTTAGACATTAATTAAAATTTATTGATTTAAAAACCTTAATACTCTGATTAATTTCATTAACATCATGGACTCTTAGTATTTGTACACCTTGCATCATCGCATATAAACTGGATGCAATTGTACCTCCCAGCCTTTCTTTGCTATCGTTGTTTCCAGATAAATTTTTAATGAAGCTTTTTCTAGAAACACCTAACATTATAGGAAATCCAAGTGAGTGAAAAATAGAAATATCTCTTATTAAGGTAATATTATGTTTCAGGTTTTTACCAAATCCAATTCCTGGATCTAAAATAATATTATTATGTTTGATTCCTTTGCTTCTAATTTGATTAATTTTACTTTCAAAAAAATCATAAATATCTAGAAGAACATTTTTATATTTCGGATTATTTTGCATATTTTTTGGATTTCCCTGCATGTGGTTTATTACAAATGGAATATTAGTTTTTTTTAGAATATTTATTGTATTAAAATCGTGACTTAAACCAGACACATCGTTAATCAAATTAACTTTATATTTAATTCCTTTTTCCATTATCTGACTTTTTTTTGTATCTAAGGAAATAAAATGTTTAAATTTTTTAATTTTTTTTAAGGTCGGTTTAATTCTTTTCCATTCTACATTTTCTTTAACTTCGCAAGATTTTGGTCTCGTAGATTCTCCACCAATGTCTAAGATAACACATCCTTTGCTAATCAAGTTTTTAGCATATTCAAAACTTTTGTTTTTTTTATTATATTTTCCTCCATCGGAAAAACTATCTGGAGTCAAATTTATAACTCCCATAGTTATTGGTATATTAGAAAAGCTTAATTTTTTGAAATATCTTTTTTTTGTAATTAAATTTAAGTCTTTTTTAATTTTTTCTTTCAATTTTTTACTCTGTAAATTGATATCTTTAATATGTATTTTTTTTTTAGAATTTCTAGTTATTATCTCTAGTGTATCAAAAGATATAAAGTTATTATTACATAACGGAAAAGCAGATTTGCTTTCAACTTTTTTTAATGATTTATTGCCATAGTAAAAATTACACGCCTTAGTGTAATATTTTTTCATTATTTATTAGTGGACAATTTTTGGTTTTAATCCAATAGATCCTAGTGCGGAACTTTCTTCTTCATTTTCAACTTTAAGATCTTCTTTATTAGATGGATAAATATTTTTATTTATTAAATCTTTGATTTCATTTCCTGTTAATGTTTCATAAGTCAAAAGAGCCTTTGCTAATTTATGAAGATCATCAATCTTTTCATTTAATACTTTTTTTGCTCTTTCATAACCTTTTTCAACAAATTTTTTTATTTCTGCATCTACTTTTTTAGCAGTTTCTTCAGACATATTTTGTTGTCTTGCAACTGATCTTCCTAAAAAAACTTCTTCTTCGTTTTCCCCATATGCTATTGGTCCTAGTTCTTTGCTAAGTCCTGCCCTCATAACCATTGCTCTTGCTCTTTTTGTAGCTTGCTCAATATCGCTAGCAGCACCTGTAGTTACCTTATCATCGCCAAATATTAATTCTTCTGCCACTCTACCACCCATGGCAATTGCCATTTGTGCATGTAATTGTTCTCTTGTCTGTGATACTTCATCTTTTTCCGGTAGTTGCATAACCATTCCTAAGGCTCTTCCCCTTGGAATTATTGTTGCTTTATGAATTGGGTATGCGGCTTTTTCATTAATAGTCACTATTGCATGACCTGCTTCGTGGTATGCAGTTAATTTTTTTTCTTCATCTGTCATTACCATTGATCTTCTTTCGGCACCCATCATTACTTTATCTTTAGCTTCCTCAAATTCGACTGATGTAACAATTCTTTTATTTTTTCTTGCCGCTAATAAAGCTGCTTCGTTCACTAAATTAGCAAGATCAGCTCCTGAAAATCCTGGCGTGCCTCTTGCGATTGTTCTTAAATTGATATCAGGGGCCATTGATATTTTTTTCGCATGAACTTTTAAAATTTTTTCTCTACCCATAATGTCTGGAAGTGAAACAACTACTTGTCTATCAAATCTACCAGGTCTTAATAATGCTGGATCTAAAACATCTGGTCTATTAGTTGCAGCAATAATTATTACTCCTTCGTTAGTATCAAAACCATCCATTTCAACAAGCAATTGGTTTAAAGTTTGCTCTCTTTCGTCATTTCCACCGCCTAAACCGGCTCCTCTACTTCTCCCTACTGCATCTATTTCATCTATAAAAATTATACATGGCGCATTTTTTTTTCCTTGTTCAAACATATCTCTCACTCTTGATGCACCAACTCCAACGAACATTTCTACAAAGTCAGATCCAGAAATAGTAAAAAAAGGTACTCCAGCCTCTCCAGCTATAGCTCTTGCTAACAATGTCTTTCCAGTTCCTGGTGGGCCAACTAACAAACATCCTCTTGGAATTTTACCACCTAATCTGCTAAACTTTTTTGGATCCTTTAAAAATTCTACAACTTCTTCTACTTCTTCTTTTGCTTCTTCTATTCCTGCAACATCATTAAAAGTTACTTTTCCTTTTAATTGATTCATTAGTTTTGCTTTTGATCTTCCAAATCCCATTGCGCCACCTTTTCCACCTTGCATTTGTCTCATAAAGAAAATCCATACAGCAATTAGTAACAACATTGGAAACCATGATAAAAGAACACCAAGCAGTGATGGCATTTTTTCATCTAAAGGCGAAGCAGAAATGTTTACACCTCTATCTGTTAGTTTTTGGATTAAATTTGGGTCATTAGGCGAATATGTTTTAAATCTTTCTCCATTTGATAATATACCTTGAATATTATTTCCTTGTATTTGAACTTCTACAACTCTACCATTATCTACTTCAGATAAAAATTCTGAAAATATTATTGAATTATTTTTTGTAGAATTTATCTGAGGGTTTTTAAACATGTTATATAGTCCGATAGTAAGAACTACGATTATTGCCCACATTGCCAAGTTTTTCATATTCATCTCTATAAAATAAGAATTAATTTTAATTTAACAATAGTCAAAATAGCTCAATTTTTGATTTTTTGTCATTATTCTTTGTAAATAATTAATGTTTTATGAACTTTTTCAATACAACAGCCTCCTAAGGTTGTTTTTTTGAAATTTTTACTTTTAATCTTCAAAATTAAATCTAAAGTTTTTTTACCTCTTGGAGGATAGGTTTTTTTACTAATTTTGGTAAAAATAAAATTAAAAGATCTAAATAAGATTTCATCAGAATTAATAAAAAATTTACTCGATAATATAAATCTGTTTTTTCTTTTAAAATAAATACAATTTTCATCAATATTTTTTTTAACATAATATTCAATTGCTTCATTAGATTTTTTTAAATTTTTCAAAGTCAATTTAAGTTTATTAATATTAAAACTTTCTTTTTCTAAAAAATTTCTTATTCTAGATCTTGTAAATTGTTCGTTAAAATTAGATGGATCTTTAATATAAAATTTAAAAACAGATCTAGAAACAAATTCTAGTTCATTTTTTTTACAGTTAATGAGTGGTCGAATTATTCTTATATCTCTTTTGTCGTCTATATTATTTGATCCAAAAGATGATAATCCTTTTAATCCACTTCCTCTAAATAATCTTATGAAGAAATTTTCTACTAGATCGCCCTCATGATGTCCTACGAGTAATTTATTTATTTTCATTTTTTTGCACTGCTTAAAAATCAAATCATACCGATTAATTCTTGCATGATGATGAATATTTGATTTGGGTTTTTTACCTTTCCAGGTGATTATTTTACAAAAGATATTGAACTTTTTTAATACTGAAGCAACAAGCTTTGCTTCTTTATTAGAGTCTTTTCTTAGACCGTGATTGATCAAAAAAAAATGACAATTTATTTTTTTTTTTAAACAAAAACATTTGGAAAAAAAAGCTAGTGCTATACTATCTGGTCCACCAGATACTGCTATTCCCAGCTTATTTAAATTATTATATTTATTAATTTCTTTATAAAAATTTGAATAAATTTGAAAAATTTTTTTGTTGTTTAAGAATTTTGTAATTTTATTGTCAATTTTACGATTTGCATTCAAACTTTTTTTGTTCATATTTGGCTTTTTGAAGTACTGATTGATTTGCTTTAGGGTATTGTTGTTTTACTCCTAATATCATCAAACAACCTTGATCCTTTTCTCCAATTTGAACCAAAGATACACCAAGTTTTAATAAATTTATAGGAGCCTTTTCACTTTTTGGATATTTTTGATATCCTTCTAAATAGGCTGAAGCTGCATCCGTATAAAGTTGTCTAATTCTAAAAGTTTCAGCATACCAATACTGAGCATTTCCTGCGAGATCATGTTCGGGATTTTTAACTACAAATTCTCTAAAAGCTCTTTCGGCCATATTATAGTCTCCAACTTTTAAAAAACTTGTGGCAAATTCATATTGTTCCTCGGGATTTGTTTCGGGTAAAATTTTTTCTTCTGATACAAAATTTTCTGTAACAATAGAACTAGTAGTATCAATAGCTTGCGTTTGTTGTGTTAACTCTTTAGTTTCATTATCTTTATAAGATACTTCACCTAGCTCTTGTGGTTGTGAAGAGCCTGGTAAAATATTATTGGTTTCTTCATTATTTTGTAATTTTGTAATTTTGTTTTCGTCAGTATTTACCAATGTACTATCTTCTAGTTGTTGAAATCTTAATTGATTGTCAGATTGTACTTTTGTTAATCTGCTAGATAATTTATCTAATTTGAAGTTTATTTCTTCAAATTTGTTCGTTAACTCTCTAAACTGATTTTCAATTTCAGAGAGCTTTAATAAATGTCGAGTTAGAACATCTTCCGAATTCTGATCTAAACTAGTTTGTGAAAAACTATCACTTGAAGAAGATTGTGAATAAACTGCTTTTTCTAAAGTCTTTAAATCTTTTTGAATTTTATCTAAAATTAAATTCATATTTTCTTCAGCTGTTGCTGAAAAAAATAAAAAAAAAGATAAAAATAAAATTTTTAAACTAAGAATTTTGTTAATTTCATTACTCATTTATTACTTTGTTACTAAGAATGATGGCAAAAAAAAGACCCCGGTATCACAATACCAGGGTCTAAAGTTTAATATAATTATTTAATTTGCTTTAACTGTAACAGATCTTCTGTTTTTTGACCACGCTAAAGGATTTGATCCCGAATCTACTGGTCTTTCTTTTCCATAACTAATAACTGATATTCTGTTTGAAGATATACCATAAGTCATTAGATAATCTTTAGCAGAATTTGCTCTTCTTTCTCCTAAAGCTAAATTGTATTCTCTTGTTCCTCTTTCATCTGCATGTCCTTCTAAAACAACATTAATACTTGGATTCTTTCTTAGCCATGCTGCTTGTTTTCTTAAAGTTTCTCTTGAAGCAGTAGTTAATACTGATTCATTAGTTGCAAAGAAAACTCTGTCGGGAACACCAGATGCTAAATACTTAACAGTATCTGTGCCTGTATAAACATCTCCTTGAATTTGTGAACCTATTTGTTTAGTTTTTGTTGCACATGCTGACAAAACTAAGCTTGCTATTACTATTAAAAACGCGTTTTTTAAAATCTTGTTTAAGTTCATTACTGCTCCTAAAATTGAATATATTCAGTTTTTCACAAACAATTAAATCTTTCAAGCTTAAAAATCAATAGTTTAATAAAGAAATTTTATGCTATTTGCTTAATAAAGATGACCAAGATGGGTCGGATGCATCTGTTTTTGTCGTAACAAGTCGCTCGTTATAGCCTGTTAAGTCAATTGACCATAATTTTGCGGAAAAACCTTCACCTTTTTCATCCGTTTTTGTTTCTCTATAAAAAATTAGCACTCTTCCATTTGGAGACCAAGATGGAGCTTCTTGATAATAATTTTCTGTCAAAAGTCTCTCTCCCTTGCCATCAGCTCTCATAACGCCAATATAAAATTTTCCTTTATGTAATTTTGTAAAAGCAATTAAA
>MDSW01146746.1_pt1 | contig 11838 bp, 11 predicted proteins | sample 811171 | NCBI WGS metagenome assembly MDSW01 (sample SAMN05326641, study PRJNA326480) | marine metagenome | isolation source: seawater | place: Atlantic Ocean: North West | collected 2012
CCTTGTAGCTCAGTAGTAGAGCAGTACCCTGAAAAGGTATGTGTCGTTTGTGCGATTCAAACCAAGGCCACCACCAAAAATGAACGAAAAAGAAATTTATAAAATTTTTAGACCTCAACTCACTCCAAAAAAAATGTTAGAGTTAGGCGTTTTCGGTGGTTCATATTTTGTTGATAGTGATATTCGAGAGTTTCCTAAAGAGTGGTTTAAAAAAGCTAAAATAAGCAAAAAATTTGATGTAAATCTCAATCATTTTAAAATCGAATCTGGTTTATCAAGACAAGAATGGATAGACAAAGGTTGGATCTTTAAACAAGACCCTTTAGGTTGGTTTCAATGGTTTTGCAGATTTAAGACCGGTAGGCGAATACCTGAGGTAGATATAATTCAAATTAAAAGATGGAAAGCTTTTGGTGATAGACATGGTCCTGCTGTAAGAAAAAATTGTGATGAAGGTGATTTACAATGCAGGAGAAGACAAAGACAAGCCCTCCTGCAGTGGGCTTACAATCCTTTCTTTTGACTATACAGAGCCACAGCAATGTTTGTATTTTCTTCCAGAACCACAATAACATTTATCGTTTCTTCCTATTTTTTGTTTTTTTTCTAATGGTTGTTTTTTTTGTTCTGGCTCTTTTGATAAAACTAAATTCATATTTAAAAGAAATTTAATAACGTCAGTTTTAACTTTTTCCAGTAATATTTCAAAAAGAGTGAAAGCCTCTTTTTTAAATTCAGACAAAGGATCTTTTTGTCCATAACTCCTTAAACCGATCACCTGTCTAAGCTGTTCCAAATATTGAAGATGAGCTCTCCAAGAGAAGTCCAATATTTGTAAAAAAATTTTTTTTTCCAAGTCTCGATATTGTTCTTGACCAATTAATTTTATCTTTTCTTCTCTTTTATCATTAAAAATTTTAGTAATCTTATTTATGAATTCTTTGTCCTCTAAATTTGCGTATTTTTTTAAATCTTCATCTGCAATAGCATTTCCAGTGAAATTTTTTATTCCAGCCAAAAATGATTTTTCGTCACTTGATGTGTTAAAAGTCAATTTTATTTTCAGTAATTTTTGAGATAATTCTTCTAAAAAATCTTTTAACATATCACTTATCTCTGACTGTTTTAAAATGTTCAGTCTTTGAGTAAAAATTACTTGACGCTGGTCATTCATTACGTCATCAAATTTAATCAGAGTCTTTCTTATATCAAAGTTTCTAGCTTCAACTTTCTTTTGAGCTCTCTCCATAGCTTTATTTATCCAAGGATGATCAATTGACTCATTTTCTTTTAATCCAAGTTTTTTTAGTATGCCATCTATCTGATCTCCTCCAAAAAGTCTCATTAGCTCGTCTTGCAAACTAATATAAAAAATCGAAGCACCAGGGTCACCTTGTCTTCCTGATCTTCCTCTAAGTTGATTGTCTATTCTTCTGCTTTCATGTCTTTCAGTTCCAATTACACACAAACCACCAATTGCTTTAACTTCACTCTCATTTTTTTTGATATCTTGATTAAGAACATTATCATTTCCATCTTTATTTATTTTACCTCCTAATTTAATATCAGTCCCTCTTCCAGCCATATTTGTTGCAATAGTAATTGCATTAACTTTCCCTGCTTCAGCGATAATTTTAGCTTCTTCTTCATGAAATTTTGCATTTAAAATATTATGCTTTAAATTTTTTGCTTTGAGAAATTCAGAAATTTTTTCAGACTTTTCTATACTTGTTGTGCCAACTAATATTGGTTGACCTGTTTTGTTACATTCTAATACTTTTTTTGTAATTGCTTCATATTTTTCTTTTTCAGTTCTAAAGATTAGATCATTAAAGTCTTTTCTAATCATTTTATTATTAGTAGGCACTGACACAACATTTAATTTATAGATATCAAAAAATTCTTCAGACTCAGTTAAGGCAGTACCGGTCATTCCTGATAACTTTTTGTATAATCTAAAATAATTTTGATAAGTTATAGATGCAAGAGTTTGATTTTCTTCTTGAATATTTACATTTTCTTTTGCCTCAATAGCTTGATGAAGACCATCTGAAAATCGTCTGCCGCTCAAAATTCTTCCAGTAAATTCATCTATGATTTGAACTTTTCCCTCTTTAACTATGTAATCTTTGTCTTTTTGAAAAAGCAGATTGGCTTTTAACGACTGGTTTATATGATGAACTAAATTTAAATTTTGTGGATCATAAAAATTATTATTTTTAAGCAGACCTTTTTGAATAGCAAGTTTTTCTATTTTATCTATTCCTTTATCAGTTAGAATAGCATTTTTATTTTTTTCATCTAAGTCAAAATCTTCGCTCTGTAGCTTCATCACAAATTCATTTGCTATTAGATATAAATTACTTTTATCCTCGACTTTGCCAGAAATAATTAAAGGCGTTCTAGACTCATCTATTAATATGCTATCTACTTCATCTACAATGCAGTAATTGTGACCTCTCTGAACCATGCCATTCAAGTCATACTTCATATTATCTCTCAAATAATCAAAACCTAATTCATTATTAGTACCGTAAGTAATATCATAATTATAATTTTTCTTTCTTTCTACATCATCTAAGTTTGCAGTTACGCAACCAGTTGAGGCTCCTAAATAATCAAAAACTTTTCCCATCCATGCCGAGTCTCTTTTTGCCAAATAATCATTTACAGTTACTATATGAACTCCTTTTCCACTTAAAGAATTCAAATAAGCAGGTAAAGTGGATACAAGAGTTTTTCCTTCTCCTGTTTTCATTTCTGCGATTTTTCCTTGATGAAGAATTATTCCTCCGGCCAATTGAACGTCAAAATGTCTCTCACCTAAAACTCTCTTCGCGGCCTCTCTAACAAGTGAAAAGCTTTCAGGTATTAAATCTTCTAATTTTACCCCACTTAAAACTTGCTTTTTTAAATTATGTGTTTTTTCCTTAAATTCGTGATCTTTAAGAGCAGACGATGAATTTTCTCTATTATTAATCTCAACAATTAAAGGCTTAATTTTATCTAAAACCTGTTGATTACCATTTTTAAATATTTTATTAAAAGCTGCTGTAAATAAATTCATTAATATTCTATATATGTATTTATAACTTAAATTAAATAGGAATAATGACAATAAATTTAAAAAACTTTCTTTCAGATAAATCCAAATTATCAAAAATGGGAGAATTTCAGGATCTTAAGCCTTTAGATGGCTTAGAAGTTTCATCAATATCCGCCGATCTCTATAATAATGGAAGAGATGATTTGGCTCTTTTTTATTTTAAAGAGGGAGCTAACTATGCCACTCTAACTACATCTAATTCAATAGTTTCTGAAACAATTACATGGAATGAAAAATCAAATAAAAAAATAATAAAAGCTTTATTGGTAAATACGAAAAATGCTAACACTTTTACCGGAAAACAAGGGTACGACTCCATAGAAGCGGTTGCTAAAAGCTTATCGAAAAATCTTACTTTGAGAGAGTCAAAAAAAAAAGAAGGTATTTCGGAAACTGTAAAAATTAAAGATCTAATATTTGCATCAACCGGAGTAATCGGAGAGACATTCCCAGTTGAAAAAATAACAAATAATATGAGCGATCTAGTATCGAAATTAAGAGATGACCAAAATAAATTAATATGGATTAAGACTGCTTCTGCAATAATGACAACTGATACAAAACCAAAATTGGCATACGAAGAATTTACTTTTAATAACAAAATTATCCGTATAGCAGCTATTGCTAAAGGATCAGGAATGATTGCACCTAACCTCGCTACAATGCTCTCATTTATTTTTACCGATGCTGACATCCCCTCAAATCTACTTAAGACTTTGTTAAAAAAAGCAGTGGCCAATACTTTTAATGCAATAACTGTTGATAGCGATCAATCGACTAATGATATGGTTTCAATTTTTTCGACAAGAAAAATAAAGATTGGACACAATAGAGGGATAACTGATCCAGTTATTCAGAAATTTGAAACATCGCTTAAAAGTGTATGCTTAAACCTTGCAAAACAAATAGTTGTAGATGGGGAAGGAGCAAAAAAGTTTTTAACAATAAATGTCGTTAATGCAAAATCTATTTCAAGTGCAAAAAAAATAGCCTTTTCAGTTGCTAGTTCTCCACTAGTTAAAACTGCGATTGCAGGAGAAGACCCTAACTGGGGAAGAGTTATAATGGGTATAGGTAAATCAGGAGAAAAAGTTGATAAAAATAAAATATCTATCAAGTTTGGAGAATTTTTATTAGCTGAAAATGGATCACCAGTAGAGAATTTGGACTATAATAAAGTGAGAGAATATATGAAGTGGGACTCAATAATTATAGAGATTAATTTAAATACTGGTTCAGACTTTTTTGAATGCTATACTTGTGACTTTACTCACGACTATATAGACATTAATGCAGACTATAAAAATGCAACTTGAAATTCTTGAAAAAGATATTATTTACTTATTGTGATAAAATATAACCTCAAATGCGAAAACAAACACGAATTCGAAAGTTGGTTTGCTGACTCTAAAGAATTCGACAGACTTAAAAAAAAAAGATTAATAGAGTGTATTTTCTGCAGGTCAAAAAAAGTAGAAAAATCAATAATGGCACCAAGTGTTGCAAATATAAAATCTCAAAAAAATCAAAAACAAATATCTAGTTTAGAAATGAAAAATTTTAAAAAAGATCTAATTAAATTACGTAAATTTGTGGAAAAAAATTTCGAATATGTTGAAAAAAATTTTGCTAACAAAGTAAGAGAAGTTTATTATGATAAAAAAAGTAAAAAAAACATTTACGGTTCAGCGACAGAAGAAGAAAAAGAAGAGCTAAAAGAAGAAGGTATCAATCTAGTAAACATTCCTTGGGTAGACAAAGATAATTAATTTTTTACACTTGTTATAATATAATTGACGGACAGGTCATTTGACCTTTTCCATTTTTGAGTAAATGGATTAAATACTAAACCTTTAGTTTCAAGAATAGAGAAGTTTAAATTACTTATCATTTTCTCAACTTCTATTGGCTTTAAAAACTTGTTCCAATCATGAGTTCCAATTGGTAACCATCTCAAAATATATTCCGCTCCAACTATTGCTTTAATGTAAGATGTGAATGTACGATTTAAGGTTGCTGTAAACATAATTCCATTTTTTTTTAATAGTTTTGCGCAACTTTTGAAATATAAATTTACATCTTCGACATGTTCAATTATTTCAAGATTTAAAATTACGTCAAACTCTTGGTCATTAGGAAACTGCTCTGGGGATGTGTTTAAATAATTTATTTTAAGATTATTTTTTTTAGAGTGGGTTTCTGCGATCTTAATGTTATTTAAAGAAGCATCTATACCAGTTACGTTTGCCCCCAGCCTACTCATAGGTTCTGCAATTAATCCTCCACCACACCCAATATCTAAAAGTTTTAATCCCTTTAGAGGCAAATCTTCATCTTCCCTTTTAAAATGATTAGATATTTTTTCCAAAATGTATTCTATTCTGATTGGATTAAACATATGAAGAGGTTTAAATTTACCTGATACATCCCACCATTCCTCAGCAAGCTTTGAAAATTTTTGAATTTCCTCTTGATTTATTGTAGTCATAAAATTTTTAAAAGTATTTAATTATTAATATTAATACTATACTAAAACTTAATAATGAAAAAAAAAGTTTTAAAATTTGGTGGTACATCCGTGGGCTCTATTGACAGGATAAAGCATGCGGCAAAAATCATTAAAAAAGAGTCTGATATTGGTAATAAAATTATTGTGGTTGTTTCGGCAATGGCAGGAAAAACAAACGAATTGATATCGCTATCAAAATTAGTTTCAAATAATTTTACTAAAAGAGAACTAGACGTTTTGCTCTCAACTGGCGAACAAGTCTCCAGCGCTTTAATTTCAGGTGCTTTAAATGAAATTGGAATTAAATCAAAGTCTTTCATGAATTGGCAAATTCCAATTCTTACCGAAGGGGATAATAATAATGCTAGAATAATTAATATGAATATAGATAGTGTTAATGATTATTTGGCAAGTGGGGGCATAGCAGTCATTCCTGGGTATCAAGGTATATCTAATCTTGGAGAAATTACCACGATAGGCAGAGGAGGATCAGATGCAACTGCAGTTGCAATTGCAAAAATTTTCGATACAGACAGCTGTGAAATATATACTGATGTTGATGGGATATATTCTACTGATCCAAATAAAATTCCTGTAGCAAAAAAAATTGATAAAATATCTTATGAGGAAATGCTGGAATTGTCTTCGTTAGGAGCTAAAGTTATGCAGTCTTCTGCTGTTCAAACAGCAATGATTTATGATATTCCTTTAGAGGTAAGATCAACTTTTACAGATCGTAAAGGTACAAAAATTTTCAATAAAGAGAGTTTAGATTATAGCAAAGCTGTGACAGGAGTAGCATATTCAAAGGATGATGCAAAAATTACACTTCAAGCTGTCGAAGACAAACCCGGTGTGGCTGCAGAAATATTTGAACCCTTTGGAAAAAACCAAATAAATATCGATATGGTAATCCAAAATGTTTCTTCTGATGGTAAAACCACAGATATTACTTTTACAACAAAAAGAGAGGATTTAACAAAGTCATTAGAAATTCTAAAAAATAATAGCAATATAAAGTTCAAAAATTTAAGTTACAAAGATAATGTATCGAAAATTTCTATTGTTGGCGCTGGAATGGTAACCACACCTGGTGTAACATATAAAATGTTTAGAGCTCTAGCTGAAGAAAAAATTAATATTTTAGCTATATCGACTTCAGAAATTAAAATCTCAGTGATTATAGATGAAGAACTAACGTTAAAAGCAGTAAAAAAATTACATAATATTTTTAACTTGGATTAAAATGGAGATAAGACCGTACAGGGAAGTTAAAAGAAAAAAAACCAAAACTATAAAAGTTGGTAAAGTTTTAGTTGGGGGCAATGCTCCTATAACAGTGCAATCAATGACTAACACTCCGACTACTAATGTCAAATCTACAATAAATCAAATTAACAGTTTAGAGGAAAAAGGAGCGGACATAGTAAGAGTATCTTGTCCAGATGAAAGCTCTACTCAATCTTTGAAAAATATAATAAAAAATGTAAATGTTCCAATAGTTGCCGATATTCATTTTCATTATAAAAGGGCTATTGAAGCAGCGAAAAATGGAGCAGCATGCCTAAGAATTAATCCCGGCAATATCGGATCCAAAGATAGAGTTTTAGATGTTGTAAAAGCCGCTAAGGATTATAATTGCTCAATAAGAATTGGAGTAAATGCTGGATCATTAGAAAAAAAATTATTAGATAAGTACAAGGAGCCATGTCCAGAAGCTCTTGTTGAAAGCGCTATCTATAACGTAAAGTTGTTCGAGGATAATGATTTTTATAACTTTAAACTTAGTGTAAAGTCTTCTGATATTTTCTTAGCAATAAAATCTTATGAAATGCTGTCGGAAAAATGTAATTACCCATTACATCTTGGAATCACAGAAGCAGGGGGTTTAATTACGGGTAGTATTAAATCTTCTATTGGAATGGGACATTTATTAATGAATGGAATTGGTGATACTATTAGAGTCTCACTTTCAGCTGATCCTCAAGAAGAGGTAAAAGCAGGTTATGAAATTTTAAAATCTCTTAATATAAGATCGAGAGGTGTCAAAATAATTTCTTGTCCATCTTGCGCTAGACAAGCTTTTCCTGTAATCGAAACAGTAAAAGCCTTGGAAGAAAAATTATCTCATATTAAAACACCAATAACTTTATCCATAATCGGTTGCGTAGTAAACGGTCCAGGTGAAGCTTCGCAAACGGAAATAGGTCTCACCGGCGGAGGTAATGATAGTAATTTACTTTATTTGTCCGGTATACCTCATAAAAAAGTAGTAAATGAAAAGATTATAAGCCAAGTAGTAAAATTAGTAGAAGAAAAGGCTAAAGAAAAAAATAACTAACTATGATACCGAAAGATAAAGTTGAAGCAATTGTTTCAAAGCATAATTCTATAGAAAAGGAACTTTCTAGTGGCAAAGTTAATCCTAAAAACTTTGCTGAAAAATCAAAAGAGTACGCTGAATTAGGAATTATTTTAAAAAATGCTAAAGGCTATTTAAATTTTAAAAATGAAAAGAAAGATTTGGAGAATATAATAAATGATGAAAAAAGTGACAACGAGATGACAATTTTAGCAAAAAAAGAGTTGGCCGAACTTAATAAACAACATGAAGTTAATGAAAATAAACTTAAGATATTTTTATTACCCAAAGACTTAGATGATAAAAAAAATGCTATAGTAGAAATACGTGCTGGCACAGGTGGACTAGAAGCAACTCTATTCTGTTCAGACTTATTTAAAATGTATGAAAAAGTTTGTTCCAAAAAAAAATGGAAAATTGAAGTTATAAATATCTCGAAAAGTGAGGCTGGTGGATTTAAAGAAATAATATTTTCAGTTTCTGGCGATAATATTTACTCTTATTTAAAATATGAGTCAGGTGTACATAGAGTCCAAAGGGTTCCTGACACTGAAACTCAAGGAAGAGTTCATACCTCAGCAGCGACAGTTGCAGTTTTGCCTGAAGCAGAAGAGGTAGATATTAATATTAAAGATAGTGACTTGCGAATAGATGTTTTTAGATCTGGTGGACCTGGCGGCCAGTCAGTTAATACCACGGATAGCGCAGTAAGAATTACTCATTTACCAACTGGTGTGGTAGTAAGCCAACAAGATGAAAAATCTCAACATAAGAATAAAGCAAAAGCTCTTAAAATTTTAAGAGCCAGAGTTTATGAGGCTGAAAGGCAAAAAAAAGATAAAGAAAGATCTGAAAATAGGAAAAATCAGATCGGTAGTGGCGATAGATCTGAAAGAATAAGAACATATAATTTTCCTCAAGGTAGGGTTACAGATCATAGAATAAATTTAACTTTACATAAGTTGGAGGAATTTTTAAGTGGTGAGATACATGAGGAAATGAATGAAAGTTTAAGATTAAAAGATCAAAATTTAAAATTACAAGAACTAAAATAATGACACCAAACGAATTAATAACAAAAGGTTCAAATTTTCTAAAACAAAATAATATTAAATCTCACATGCTAGACTCTGAGTTAATTTTATCTAGTGTAACTGGTAAACAAAGAGAAGATTTTCTATTAAAAGACGATTTTAAACTAAACTTAAAACAGATAAAATCTTTTAACGATTTAATTTCAAGACGGGCACTATTAAAAGAACCAATTGCTTATCTCACAAATAAAAAAGAGTTTTGGAGCATTAAATTTAACGTCGATAAAGCTGTTTTGATACCTAGACCAGAAACAGAAATTTTAGTTGAAAAAATTATAAAATATTACAAAGGTCGAAATCCATTTATTTTGGATATAGGCACAGGATCGGGATGTATTATCATTTCTTTATTGCGTGAGTTTAAAAAATCTAAGGGGATTGCAATAGATATATCAAACAAAGCCCTAAATATTGCTAAAAGAAATTCTATTAATTATGATACTTTTGATCGATTAAAATTTATAAATTCATCAATATCTACATTTGACAGGTTTAAATTTGATATAATTGTCTCAAATCCGCCTTATATAGCTCAACATCAATTAAAAAATTTAGACAAGGATATAAAAAATTTTGAGCCAAAAATAGCATTAAACGGTGGAAATGATGGGCTTGACGTAGTGAGAAAAGTTATCTACAAATCTCGGAAAATCTTAAAGATTAACGGAATGCTCGCCTTAGAAATTGGAAACGGGCAATATAAAAAAGTTTCACAAATTTTGAAATTAAATAAGTTTAGAGAAAAGTTTTTTATTAAAGATTTTAGGGATAATATAAGGTGTATATTTTCTGTATTAGATCATTACTAAATTATTATGAACAACAACAGACGTAGAAATTTTAGAGGCAGACAGCAAAAAAACAACTTTAGAAGAAGATCATCATCCATCCACGGTTCTAATGGTCATTTTTCAAACAACACTGGTAATAAAAGTTTTAGCAGAAATGGGTCATTATCTAATCCTTTAAGCATTGAAAAAGTAATCTCAAAATACCAACAACTCGCCAAAGATGCACAAAGTAGCGGTGATCCAGTTTTAATTGAAAATTACTTACAACACGCAGAACATTATTCTAGAAGACTTGCGGAAATAAATATTAAAAGCCAGCCAAACCCTGAACCACCTATCAAAAATGAAAATATTGATCTAGACAAAGACTCTACAAACGATAAATAAGTATAATTAATATTAATTATTAGTTCTGAGTTCAGCAAGTTTTAAGTCTATTTTTATTCTATTCAATTCAAATTTCTCTCTTGCTTCATTTTTTAAAATTTTACCTGAAGGTAACTTAAGTTTTTGTGAATTTACTTTTTTTCCATTAACAACTACCTCATAATGCAGATGCGGACCAGTTGACATACCTGTAGAGCCAACATAACCAATTATTTGTCCTTGTTTTACTTTTTTTCCTTCTTTAATTCCTCTAGCAAACTTTGACATATGTGCATAAATAGTTTCGTAAGTTGAGTTGTGTCTTATTTTTACACAATTTCCTCCACCTCCACACCATCGAGCTCTAGTAACAGTCCCTGATCCTGAAGCCATTATTGGTGTACCAGTTGGAGCTGCAAAATCTGTTCCTCTGTGCATTTTGTTGAATCCTAAAATAGGATGTTTCCTCATGCCAAAAGATGATGACAACCTAGCTCCATTTATAGGAGTTTTCATCAAAGATTTTACTATGCTCTTACCACTAATATCGTAGTATCCAATATCATTACCATCATTAAAGTTATAAAGATTTATTTCTCTATTATTTACATTCATATGAGCATAAATTATTTTTCCAGTGTCTCTTATGACATCATTATCATCTACAAATTTCTCATAATAGATTTCAAAAGTATCCCCTTTTCTAATATCTCTCTGAAAATCAATTTCAAAACCATATATTCTTGCAAATTCAATAATTATATTTGGCTCTATCTGTGCTTCTGTTGCTGCAGTATATAAACTACTATTAATTGTATTTTTAATTACTACTTCCTTTTTATTTAATTTAAGAACATTTTCTTTAATTTCTATTTCGTTTTTATTTTTCCTTATTTCTACACTTAGAGTGTTGTTTATTGGGTATAAAATATTTATAACGCTGGTAGATTTATTATCTAATTTTTTTAAAACAATGTTTAATTTTCTACCAGCATAAATATTAGTCAATTTTTTTTGCTTTAATCCTTCAATTATCTTTTGAATTTCTTTATCAGATACCCTAAATTTTTTTAAGATTTTGCCAATAGAATCGTTATTTTCAATGTTATAATTAAACTCTATGTAAGGACTTTTTAAACTATCTAAAAATGAACTTTTAATATTAACAAATTCCTCAGAATTAAAAAAATTCTCTAAATTTTCCTCATTTTTATTTTTTTGATTGTTGATAGAATTGTAAGTAGTAGTATAAATTAATAAAGTTGATAATAAAATGGCCGGGTAAATTACCAATCCCCAACTTTTGAAGTTATTCAATTCCCTTTTTCTATCGTTGTTGAACAAATACGTTGGAAATTTATTAAATAATTCTTTTAACGTCATAGTTGTTTTCTATAAAAATTAGTTAACTTTTGCAATTATTAGACGCGCTTTATGCCTGATTTTAAAGGCTTTTTTCACCATTATACGCCTTGACAATTTAATCTATTGTAATACAACGAGCGCTCACCTCTACTATTCAATTTTGACAATAGCAGAGGTGTGTTTAGATTTTAGTATAAAATCTTAGCTTTTTTAAATTGTGAATTTTTAAGAAGAGAAGTGTGGAC
>MDSW01066566.1_pt1 | contig 11837 bp, 12 predicted proteins | sample 811171 | NCBI WGS metagenome assembly MDSW01 (sample SAMN05326641, study PRJNA326480) | marine metagenome | isolation source: seawater | place: Atlantic Ocean: North West | collected 2012
AAAGGGGGTGCAATATGGTGCTGGTGAGATATTACTAACGTCCATGAATTCCGATGGAACAAAATCCGGATATGATATAACATTAACTAAATTAATATCTCAAGCGGTAACTGTTCCTATTATTGCGTCAGGAGGTGCTGGCAAACCATTAGACATGGTAAATGTTATTTTGCACGGGCAAGCATCAGCTGTTTTAGCGGCATCAGTCTTCCATTTTGGTATATTCACAATAGATGAAGTTAAAAAAGAAATGTTTAGAAATGGAATAAATGTAAGAAAAACATGGTTAAAAAAATTTTAAATCAAGAAATTCAGGAATTAATAGAATTTTTTAAGACTAAAAGCAAACTAGGGCAAAAAAATTCCTATACATCGTTTTTGATGAAAAATCCTGAAAAATTAGCCTCAAAGATAAATGAAGAAAGTTTTGAAGTAGTAATAGAAGTTTTGAAAAAAGATAAACAGAAATTAATACAGGAGTCAGCAGATTTAATTTATCATCTCTTAGTCGCATGGATATACAATAAAATTGATGCTCAGGAGGTTTGGAAAGAACTTGAAAAAAGAAAAAATATATCTGGTTTTGAAGAAAAGAAGAAAAGGAAAAAAAATGACATATGATAAAAATAATATTTTTGCAAAAATTTTGAGGAAAGAGGTGCCTTGCAATATAATAGATGAAAATGAAAATGCATTGGCGTTTAACGACATTTCGCCTCGAGCTCCAATACATATATTAATTATACCCAAAAAAGCGTATCAAAATTTTAATGAATTTATTTCTTTTGCAACAAAAGATGAGATTGTAGATTTTTACAAATTGATAAACAAAATTATTTTTGAAAATAAATTATCTGATGATGGTTATCGAATCATTGCTAATAATGGAAGAAATGCTAATCAGGAAGTAAAACATTTGCATTATCATTTACTAGGAGGAAAGAACTTAGGATTGATGATTAACTAATTTTTTTCAATAACTTATCCCAAAAAATTTTTTCAATTTTAGTGTTATTAAAATTATTTATTTCGCAAATACCTGTTGGAGAGGTCACATTAATCTCAGTTATATAATTTCCTATAACGTCGATACCTACAAAAAATAACTTTCTTTTCTTGAGTTCTGCAGAAATTTTCTCACAGATTTTTCTGTCATTATTTGTTATTGTTGTTTTTTTGGGTGTTCCACCTGCATGCATGTTAGATCTACTGTCGCCTGAAGCAGGAACTCTATTAACGGCCCCAACAATTTCACCATCAATCAGTAAAATTCTTTTATCTCCCTTTCTGACTTCTGGTAAATATTTTTGAACTATTAGTTGTTCTTTGTATTGTTTAAAGCATATTTCTAAAATTGAATTAAAGTTGTCATTGTGGTTGGTAATATGAAAGATTCCTTCTCCACCATTTCCGTACAATGGTTTTATAATTATATCTTTATAAATTTTTCTAAAATCTTTAATTTCATTTAAATCTCTTGTAATTAAAGTTTCAGGCATTAGTTCTTGAAAATCTGTTACAAATATCTTTTCTGGAGAATTTCTTACAAAGGATGGATTATTAACAACTAATGTATTTTTTGACACTTTTTCAAGTAAATGAGTAGCTGTTATATAACTCATATCAAAAGGTGGATCTTGTCTCATTAAAATAAAATTGAAATCAGACAGATTTTTTAGGGTTTCTTCGCCATACTTAAAAGTTTCAATTTCATTACAATAAGATAAAGATAAAGTTCTCATTTTTGCATAAATATTACCTGATTTGTAAACCAAGTCATTTGGCGTAAAATGATATAGTCCAAAATTTCTTTTTTGAGCTTCTAAAGCAATTACAAAGGTAGAATCACCAGTCAAATTAAGATCTTCGAGAGGATCCATTTGTACTGCTACATTAAGCATTGTTTTCACCTTTGATCGGTATTTACTTTTATATAATTAAAAACTTCTTTAACAAATCTGGCTTTTTTCGCAATGTCAGTAACTATATTTATTTCTTCTTCACTTGATGCAATACCACTTAAGTATGCAATATCATTAACTACATCAACTGAAAAATTTAAGCTATTTATCTTTATATTTGTTAACATTCTAGCTCTTATCTCCCCTACAGAAGCGACATCACGTGCCAAATTTTTTATATTAGACATATCAGAAATTTGGGCTTTGTTTACAACTTCTCTTACTCCTTTAACTTCCCAAACAATTTTAGTTAATATTACTTTCTTATCTGGTGTTTTAACTTTACCAGTTATTAAAACTGATCCGTTGTCAACATTAATTTTTAAGTCTTTAGCGATTTTGTCATCCCATTTATAAATTGCATTTAAAATGTTAAGGTTGATCACATTGTCATTTATAGCCGTTCCCATTCCTTTCTCTTTTGCTGCTGACCCTATTGCAACCACTCCAATTCCACCAACTAAGGGTCCACAAGATTGAGTTAATATCAAAACCGTAATACATATTAAAAATTTGCGCATAACTACCTTCATTATGTTATTTTTTTTAATTTAATTATTTCATTGTAAATAAATTTTTTTGGTAATCTAGTTTTATCTGATAACCTTTTCGATAATTCTTTTGTATTAAAAGTTTGAATATCTTTTAAAATTAGTTCGTTAAGTTTTTCAACCTCTAGTTTTTCTCTCTTAAAACCTGAAATTACAACAATAAATTCTCCTTTTAATTTATTTTTTAGAGTAACTTTTTGAATGATTTCCTCACTTGTTCCAATCATTATTTCTTCATGAATTTTAGTTAATTCTCTAAGAACAGTTATTTTCCTATTTTTCATTAACTTATCTATAGTATGAAGAGTTTTTAAAAGTCTGTTGCCACTTTCAAACCATATAGTTGTTGCATTTAAGTTTGCAAAATTTAATAATTGTTTTTCTTTTTTTTGTGAAGTTTTTTCAAGAAAACCTCCAAAAAAAAATTTATCAGTGGATAACCCAGATAAAATTAAACCAGATATAACTGATGACGGACCAGGTATATGTGTTACTCGTATTTTATTTTTCATGCATTCTTCGACTAACTTGTAACCAGGATCAGATATAAGAGGGGTTCCAGCGTCTGACACTAGTGCAAAATGCATAGTTTTATCAAAAAGATCTTTTATAATTCCACTTCTTTTTTTTGGAGCATTATAATCATTATACGAAATCAGTTTTTTATTTTTTAAATTGTATTTGTTTAATAATTTTCTTGTAATCATAATATTTTCACAAATTATACAATCTACCCTCTTTAGAGTTTCAAGACCCCTTAAAGTAATATCATCCAAATTTCCAATTGGAGTAGATATTATATATAAAATTCCTTTATCAAGAAAAAAATTACTTTTCATTAATGAAAATTCAAGCATGTTAAAAATTCCAATACTATTTTAAAATATAATGGTATAGTCGATACAATGTTAAACAAAAAAATAAGTTTTTTCATAATTTTTATTTTAAATTGTTTTTACTTAACTTCGTGTGGTCCACAAAAACAAATTATAAGTAAAAATTCTAATGAACAATTACAAAAAAGTGTAAAAAATATTTCTCTAGAAAAATTAAATTCAATTAATGACAAAAATACGAATACTGCTAAAAAAAGTGACAATGTAAAAAAGGAAATAATTTCGACTCTTATTGAGAAAAAAAATTCAAGTGAAAACATAATTTTTGAGTTTAAAAATGAACGTTATCTTCAAGGTTTAGATAAAGACGAGTTCCGAAAAACATCTGTAATAGCAGAAAAAGCGATTAATGCTACTTATAAAATGCTTACAAAGAAACCGTCAACTGGAATGGAAAGTTTGAAATTTAATGAAAACTTTAAAATATACAAAAATATAAGTTATAGATTCGGAAATTATTTTGAAAACGTAAAAAATTTTGAGGGTGAAGGTATAAAAAGAAATATTTTAGTTCTTTTACCAATGAGTGGATTATACCAAAAGTTTGGAAAAAGTATTAGACAATCCCTAGAACTTAGTATTTTAGAATCAAAAGGAAAAATAGTACAGTTATCTTATTTTGATACGGGTAAAAACTTTACCAGCGAAAAAATTTTAAAGGCAGTAAATAAAAATAGTCCATCTTTAATATTAGGACCATTATTAAGAGAAAATATAATCAAAATTAAATCGATTAATAGTAAAATTGAAATACCAATAATAAGTTTCAATAATGATAACTCTTTAGCTGAAAAAAATTTATGGATCACAGGGTTTTCTCCTCAGGAACAAGTGAAAACAATGGTCAATTATTCTTTTAGTTGTAAAAAATCAAGATTTGGATTTATCGGACAAAAAAATCAATATGGTGAAATGATTTTTAACACGGTAAATGATTTGTTGAGAGAAAAAGTACTAGAAAAGAATCTGTTATTAGATGAGAAAATTTTAAATGATAAAAATAATTTACACAAAATTCTTAAAAGATTTTTAAACTATAATGAGGACCAAAAAAATAATGAAAAAATTTCACATAATTTTGATACAATATTTTTGATTGGTGATACTAACTTCATTTTAGAAGTAATGCCGATTTTAACATATTATGATTTAGATACTAGTAAGACAGATGTGATAGGAACTAATATTCTTGAAAATAAAATTTTAAGAACAGAACATTCAATAATTAATACAAAGTTCCCAAAAATTTACGATAATAATAAGCAAATATTTACTTCAAAATGGAAAGAATTATGGTCGAACAATCCTGATAAATTATCCAGATTAGGATATGATATTGGAAAAATTGCTTTATGGATAGTTTTTCAAGATCAAAATGTTTTAGAATTAATAGAAGAAAATAAAAACAAGTTTTCAGTTTTGGGAAATAAATATAAATTTTTGTCAAATGGCCAAGTTTATAGACCAATTGAAATTGTAAAAGTTGATAAATTAGGTATGCTAGAAAAAATTAAATTGTGTCAGTGATTTTCATTAAAATATAATTTAATTTTTCTAAACTAGATTTATTAATAACAACTTTTTGATCCTTGATTTTTAATATTTTATTGATGAGAAGATATTTAAAAGAATCTGTACTCATGAATTCTTTCTTTTTAAATTTATTTATATTTATTCCATTTATTAATCGAAGACCCATTATTAATATTTCCTTATCGGAAATATTGTCTTCTATTTTGATTATTTTTTTAAAACTATTTTCATATTTAAGAACTTTATTAACCCATGTTTGTGGCTTTTTAAAATTCTGTATTTCAAACCTATCATTATTATTATTCCAAAACCTACTCACCGCACCTGGCCCAATCCCAAACCAATTTTCTGAATTCCAATATAATTTATTATGTATTGATTGAAAATTGGTTTTAGAAAAATTTGAAATTTCATATTGTTGAAAATTATGATTTTCCAAAATTTCAACAGTTGATCGATAAAATTTTAAACTTTGTGTGTCCTTAATTTTATTTAATTCATTTTTTTTATACATGTGAAAAAATTTAGTTCCTTTTTCGTATGTCAATTGATAGGCAGATATATGTTTTAAAGGGTATTCAGTTAAAAAATTATTTAATTCTTTTTTCCAAATTTTAATATCTTGAAAAGGCAAGCCATATATTAAATCTGCTGAAATATTTGTAAAAAATTTGTTAGCTAAGTATATGATTTTTTTTGTTTCATCTATTTTATGTAATCTTCCCAAAAAACTTAAATCTTGATTATTTAAGCTTTGTATTCCAAGAGATAAACGATTAACACCAGATAATTTAAAATCTTTAATATTTGTAAATTCTATGCTACTTGGATTTGCTTCAAGAGTAATTTCTATGTCGTTTTTGAAACCGAAAAGCTTAAGAGCTTTTTCAAGGATTTTTTCTATCATTTTTGGATCCATTAGAGATGGTGTTCCACCTCCAAAGAATATAGAGGTAAGTTTTATTGAATTAAGATTATTTTTTACATGAAGCCTCTTTATCAAAGCCAATTGTTTTAAGTATGCATTTAGCCATTCACTTTTATTGTAATGGGTTATTTTATGAGAATTAAAATCACAATACGGGCATTTAGACATACAAAATGGCCAATGAACATATAATCCAAGTTTATTTTCAAACTCTTTAGCCATCATTAAAATTAATTTTCTTTTTTAGGTTTTCAAACGCTATGGACCTATGACTGATAGAATGTTTTAATTTAGGGTCAATTTCTGCAAAAGTTTTTTGCATTCCTTTCGGTTGAAAAATTGGGTCATAACCAAACCCGAGATCACCTCGAGGTGGCCATACAAATTCACCAAAAATTTCACCTTTAACGGTGATATTATGTCCATTTGGCCAACATAAAGACAAAGCACAAACAAATTTGCATTTTTTGTTTGATTTTTTTACCATTTTTTTTTGTAAAATATTCATAGCTGAGTTAAAGTTTTTATTTTCTCCTGCTATTCTTGCAGAATAAACTCCGGGTTGTCCATTTAGTGTGTCAATACACAATCCACTATCGTCTGATAAGGATACAAGTCCTGTATTTTTTGCTGTATAAATTGATTTTATTAGGGCGTTTTCTTCAAAACTAGTTCCAGTTTCTTCTGGTTCATCTAGTTTGAAATCTTTGCTGGAAAAAATTTGATAATTAAAATCTTTAAAAATTTCTTTTAGTTCTCTTATTTTTCCTTGGTTATGACTAGCTATAACAATTTTATTTTTTATTATTTTCATTAATCATCAAAACATTGGATTGAATTTGAAACAGATATTTAATTTCATTCAAAACTAGCTCAAAAATTTTATTAAATTGGGCAATATCAATTGGTTTTTTTTCAGAAGTAGTTTGTATTTCAATTATCCCATTATTTTCACTTAAGACAAAATTTGCATCTACCTCTGCATTTGAGTCTTCATCATAATCTAAATCTAATAGAACTTCTCCATCAACAATACCACATGAAATTGCAGCAACTTGATATAAAATTGGGTTTTTTGTAATTATACCTTTAGAAATTAAAAATTTAACAGAGTCATGTAAAGCAACCCATGCACCTGTAATAGAGGCTGTTCTGGTTCCTCCATCAGCTTGTAAAACATCACAATCAATTTTAATTTGTAATTCACCAAGAATTTTTAAATCAACAACAGCTCTCAAAGATCTACCAATTAATCTCTGAATTTCTTGAGTTCTTCCTGAAATTTTTCCTTTACTAATTTCTCTATCCATTCTCTTATGAGTTGATCTTGGCAACATACCATATTCTGCTGTAATCCAACCTTTTCCAGTACCTCTCAACCAAAAAGGAACTTTTTCATCAATTGAGGCGGTACAAATAACATGAGTATTACCAAATTTTACTAAACAAGAACCTTCAGCATATGGAGATATATCTCTAGTTAGTGAAATTTCTCTAAATTCATAATTTTTTCTATCATTTTTTCTTTTTAACATATTTTTTTAACTCTACTTAAATAATTAGAAATTAGGTTGAATAATAATTTATTCTAAACTAAATAAATATAAATAAAATACTATTATTAATTCATAAGGTGACACGAAATATGCCAAAATCTAATAATCCAGAACAATCTGAAAGTCATGAAGAAAAAAAATCAAAGGATGAAAACTCAGACGAAAAAAAAACTAATAACGTAAATAATGAAAAAAAATTGGATGATGATGAAAAGATTGAGAGCGAAAATGAAACTGATGCAGATATTAGTGAAAAGCTAAAAGAAAATGTTCAGGAAGAGTTGAATAAAACTAAAGATCAATTACTGAGATCATTAGCAGAAAATGAAAATATAAGAAAAAGAACTGAAAAGGACATTGAACAGATTAAAAAATATGGACATATATTTTTTGTTAGGGATTTAATGTCATCAGTAGATAATTTAACTAGAGCAGTTGAATCCGTTCCAATAGAAAAAGAAAAACTAGATGAGCCAATCAAAAGCTTAATTGTTGGTGTTGAGATTGTTTTAAAAGAAATAAATTCATTTCTAGAAAAAAACCATATAACAAAAATTAATCCATTAGGTGAAAAATTTGATTATAACTTTCATCAAGCAATGTATGAGGCACCGTCAAAAGAGTTTGATCCAGGTTTTGTTGTAGAGGTTATACAATGTGGTTATCTTTTGCACGATAGATTGGTTAGACCCGCTATGGTAGGAATTGCAAAAAAAGAAAATTCAAAAGATGAAAAGCACGACAATGAAAAAAATAATTAAAAATTGTACTTATAATCTTGTATATTCAGCAACTTAACCCATATAAGCATAGTTAAGATTATTTAAATATAAATAGATTTTACATCAGAACAGCTCGAGGGGGTAATAAATGTCTAAAGTTATTGGTATAGATCTTGGCACAACTAATTCGTGCGTTGCAGTAATGGATGGGAAAAGTCCGAAAATCATTGAAAACAGTGAAGGTTCCAGAACAACCCCATCAATGATAGGTTTTACCGATGAAGAAAGATTAGTTGGACAATCAGCAAAAAGACAAGCCGTTACAAACCCTGAAAACACTTTATTTGCTATAAAAAGATTGATAGGTAGACGTCATGATGATACTTACTCGAAAAAATTTGCTGAACTTGTTCCTTATAAACTAGTCTCAGCTAAAAATGGAGATGCCTGGGTAGAAGTTAACAAAAAACAATATGCTCCATCAGAGGTCTCTAGTTTTATTTTAAGAAAATTGAAAGAAGATGCTGAATCATACTTAGGTGAAAAGGTTGATAAAGCAGTGATAACAGTTCCAGCATATTTTAATGATGCACAAAGACAAGCTACAAAAGATGCTGGTAAAATTGCTGGTTTAGAAGTTTTGAGAATTATTAACGAACCTACTGCAGCTGCTTTAGCTTATGGTTTAGAGAAAAAAGAAAGTGGTACAATAGCAGTTTATGATTTAGGAGGAGGAACTTTTGATGTCTCTATATTAGAAGTTGGAGACGGTGTTTTTGAAGTTAAGTCCACAAATGGAGATACCTTCTTGGGGGGAGAAGATTTTGATCAAAGAATAATTGATTATTTAGCTGACGAATTTAAAAAAGATAGTGGTATTGATTTAAGAACTGATAAGCTTGCTTTGCAAAGAATGAAAGAGGCAGCTGAAAAAGCAAAAATTGAATTATCAAGTTCAGCTCAAACAGACATTAATCTTCCATTTATTACAGCTGATGCCTCTGGACCCAAACACTTGAACTTGAAGATGACAAGAGCTCAATTTGAATCACTTGTCGATGATCTTATTAATAAAAGCATTAATCCATGCAAAGCTGCTTTAAAAGATGCTGGAATAAAAGCTGATGACGTCGATGAAGTGATTTTGGTTGGAGGCATGACAAGGATGCCAAAAATCATAGAAACTGTTTCTGAATTTTTTAAAGCTGAACCACACAGGGGTGTAAATCCTGATGAGGTAGTAGCCTCTGGTGCGGCAATTCAAGGTGGTGTTCTAACTGGGGATGTGAAGGACGTCCTCTTACTAGATGTTTCACCATTATCATTAGGAATTGAGACACTTGGTGGCGTTTTCACTAGGTTGATAGATAGAAATACAACAATACCTACTAAAAAGTCTCAAACTTTCTCAACAGCAGAAGATAATCAATCGGCAGTCACCATAAAAGTGTCTCAAGGTGAAAGAGAGATGGCATCTGATAATAAGCTGTTAGGTGAATTTAATTTAGAGGGAATTTCGCCTGCTCCAAGAGGAGTGCCTCAAATTGAAGTTACTTTTGATATAGATGCAAACGGTATAGTTAATGTAAGTGCACAAGATAAAGCCACAGGTAAGGCTCACAATATCACCATTCAAGCTTCGGGTGGATTAGATGACAACGAAATAGAAAAAATGGTAAAAGAAGCTGAAGAAAATGCAGAGTCAGATAAAGTTAAAAAAGAAGCTGTTGAAGCAAGGAACCAAGCTGAATCACTAATTCATAGTGCAGAAAAGACTATTAAAGACTTGGGAGACAAAGGTGATAAACAAACTATTGAAGATGTTGAAAAGTCAGTTACTGAGTTGAAATCTTCATTGGATGGAGAAGATATAGATCTGATTAAGGAAAACACATCAAGTCTATCTTCAAAATTAATGAAATTAGGTGAAGCTGCTTACAAAGAAACTCAAGGTTCCCAAGATCCAGAAAGCAATGCAGATGATAATGAAAAAAATGATAATAAAGAGGATGTTGTTGACGCAGACTTCGAAGAAGTCAAACCAGATGATGATAAAAAAAACGCATCATAAACTTTAAATTTTAGGGTAACTATGGCTAGAGATTATTATGAAATACTTGGTGTTTCAAAAACAGCCTCTGACAATGAAATTAAAGCTGCTTACAGAAAACTTGCAATGAAATATCACCCTGATAGGAATCAAGGTGATAAAAATGCAGAAAAGAATTTCAGAGAAGTTACCGAATCATACGAAATTTTAAAAGACTCAGAAAAACGTTCCGCTTATGATCAATTTGGACACGCAGCCTTTTCACAAGGAGGAGGCTCTTCTACAAATCAAGGTTTTGGTGGTTTTAGCGGTGGTTTTTCAGATATTTTTGAAGATATGTTTGGAATGGGTAGAGACCAAAGAAAAGCAGGTCCATCATCAGGTTCAGATTTAAGGTATGATCTTTCAGTTTCACTCGAACAGGCATTTAATGGTGACCAAGTTGAAATTTCATTGAATGTCCCGGCAAAATGCGACGCATGTGGAGGTAATGGTTCTAATAAAGGAGCCTCTCCAAAATCATGTAACCAATGTGGAGGATATGGTAAAGTTAGAGCTCAGCAAGGTTTCTTTACTATAGAAAGGACTTGCCCTGCATGTTCAGGTTCAGGTGAGGTTATAACTGATCCTTGTAACTCATGTAGGGGACAGGGTCGAATTAACAAGAGGAAAAAATTATCAGTTAATGTTCCTCCTGGTGTTGATAATGGTACAAGAATAAGGCTTGCAAAAGAGGGCGAAGCTGGACAAAGAGGAGCTGAGCCTGGTGATTTATACATTTTTATTGATGTAAAATCACATTCTATATTTGAAAGAGATGGGAAGGATATTTTTTTAGAAGTTCCAGTTTCAGCTATAGATGCTATTCTAGGTTGTAATATTAAGGTTCCATGTATAGATGGTTCTAAGGTAAAATTGAATATAACATCTGGCACTCAATCTGGTACTAGACTAAGAATGAAAGGTAAGGGCATGCCTGGCTTGAGAGGAAGTAGCAGAGGTGACCAATATGTTTTACTAGAATTAGAAACTCCAATAGGTATTTCTAAAAAGCAAGAGAGTATGTTTAAAGAGATTTCAGATTTAGGTTTAGATAAATGTACTCCAAAAACCACAAGATTTAAAAAATTAATAAATTAATTTAGAAGAGTTAATTATGGGAAATCCAAGAATCTCTATTCCAGGTGGAAATGGAAGAATGGGAAAAACCTTAATAAAAGAAATATTAAATTCAGATGAAACCTTATTATCAAACTGTACCTGTTTAAAAGGTGAACCTGAACTAGGAATAGACTTAGGTGTTTTGTCTGGTCAGAATAAGTTAGGTAAATATTTAACTGATGATAAGCATTCTATTGTTGAAAACACAGATGTCATAATTGATTTTACAGTTCCTAAAGCAAGTTTGTATCATGCAAAAATTGCATCTGAGAAACAAATACCTATTGTTATTGGAACAACTGGTTTTGATGAAAAACAATTTGAAGAATTAAGAAAAATCTCAAAAATTATTCCAATTGTTTATTCTGCTAATTTTTCTATTGGCATCTCTGTAATGCAAGATCTAATAGAGGAATCAGTAAAAAAACTTGGATTAGATTGGGATATAGAAATTTTAGAAACACATCATAATCAAAAGG
>MDSW01125489.1_pt1 | contig 11837 bp, 14 predicted proteins | sample 811171 | NCBI WGS metagenome assembly MDSW01 (sample SAMN05326641, study PRJNA326480) | marine metagenome | isolation source: seawater | place: Atlantic Ocean: North West | collected 2012
GGAGATAAAATTGCAAAAGGTATGAATTTAAAAATTGGAGATAAAATTAAATTTAATATTCTTGGAAGAAACTTTGAAGCTCAAATTTTTAATACAAGGGAAATTATTTGGGAGAATATGGATATTAATTTCGTATTTATATTAAGTAATAGTAACATTGCAAATGCACCTCATTCATGGATTGCAACTACAAAAAATGTTGGACAAAATTTAAATAATAATTTTGTTGAAAAAATAGTTTCTGAATTTTCAAATATTTCCTCTATATCTATTGAAGAAAGTTATAAATCTATAAAATCAATTTTAAATCTTTTAATTATTATTATCAATTCTATTGCTTTTATAACTCTTTTCTCTGGTATGATTGTTTTAGCAGGTATAATTGATGTGGGTAAAAAAGATAAATTATATGAAGTTGCCATTTTAAAAATATTAGGGGCTTCCCCTAGGAGAGTAGCTTATCTATGGTTTAAAGAATATTTTATAATAGGGATAATTTCATCTATTGTTTCTTTAATTATTGGATTTTTTGTAAGTTATGTTTTACTAAATTATATATTTAACATTGAAATAAATTTTGATTTTAAAATGATTTTCATTTTGTCTTTATTATTACCATTTTTAATCACAATATTTAGTTTGTTCAGAATGTTTGGCTTGATTATGTCTAAGCCTCTGGTTGTCTTAAGGTCGTATTTCTAAAACCATTTTATATTTTTTTACTAATTAGATTCTTGAGTTTTTTTATTTATTAATTAGCATGAATTAATAAATGTTTATATTACTGGGGGGGTGTCATGGTGGAGTTTAAAATCAAATCACTTTCTAATATAATGGGAGCTGAAATAACTGGCCTGAATTTGAACAATAAATTAAGTGATAATGCTAAACAAAAATTAGTAAAAGCGATAACAGATCATTTAGTTATATGCATTAAAAACCAAAAACTTAGTGCTAGTAAATTAGTAGAAATTTCAAAGATATTTGGAACTCCAAAAAAATATTTTGTTAAAGATGAAACTGTCGAAAATATTCCCGAGGTTATAGTTGTTACAAATAGAAATAAAGATAATAAACCTGCAGTATATGCAAGTCATTGGCATACTGACGATTCTTATAGGGAGAAACCAGCAACTTTAACATTCATATATCCAGAGATTCTTCCAGAAAATGGGGGTGGAACTGATTTTGTTAATTGTTATTCTGTTTACAATGATCTTCCTTCTAAAATAAAAAATAAAATATCAACTTCTCGCGCAATTCATAAATGGCAAAGTAGACGAAATGTTTCAAAAGTGGCAAAGCTTTCAAAAAAACAAGAACTTGAAACCCCACCGGTTGTTCATCCATTAATTAGAACTCATCCTATGTCTAATAAAAAATCAGTTTATATTAATCCAAATAGGATAGATTATATTGAAGGATTCAATGAAATAGACAGTGATCTTTTACTAGACGAGTTATATGAGTTCTCATTTCAAGAAAAATATCAATATAGTCATAATTATGAAAAAGGTGATCTAGTGATTTGGGACAACCGTTGCACAATGCATAAAGCAAATTCAGATTACGATACAAGTCAATTGAGAGTAATGCATAGAGTTATGCTTGAAGGTGAAAAGGTTTTTTAAATAGTTCTTTTTATACCAAAAAATAACTTAGCAAGTATGGGATGAACAAATTGTTATCTAACTTACAAATAGAGCAATACGAAAAAGATGGTTATGTTATACCTGATTTCAAAATGTCAGACAGTACACTTAAGAAAATTGAAGAAAGACATGATAAATTATTAAAACAATACCCACAATTTAAAAATTATTGTCCAGCAATCTTAAATTATGACGAGAGTTTTTTAGAATTTTGTAAAAATGAAATTATTTTGAATTATGTTGAACAAATTTTAGGTTCGGATTTTGCTTTATGGAATTCAAGTTTTTTTGCAAAACCTGCAATTAACGGTCATGCAACACCATGGCATCAAGATGGACAATATTGGCCTATCAGACCTTTGGCAACGTGTACCGTATGGTTAGCAATTGATGATGCTAACGTTGAAAATGGATGTTTGCGTTTTATAAAAGGTTCACATAAAGATAAAAAATTAAAAAACCATAATATTAACAATAATGAAAATTTAACTTTAAATCAGGAACTTGATGAAAAAGAATATAATGAAAAAGACGCAGTCAATTTGATACTTAAAAGGGGACAAATTTCATTACATGACGTTTATTTAGTACATGGATCTGAAGCAAATAAATCTTCAATGGCAAGGAGAGCTATGACTATGCGCTTTATGCCAACAACAAGTATTTTTGATCATCAATTGGTAAAAGATAAAAATCTTTTTTCAAAGTTAAATGTAAGCAAATACTCTGATCGTAAAATATATCACATGAGAGGTAGAGATATTTCAGGTAAAAATAAGTTAGTATATAAATAATTATATTATTTTAAAAAAATACAAAAATCTCTCTGTTTTTTACATTTCGTTAGTAGCTTAATAATTTAAGGAAAACGAAATGAAAAAAATATTACTTTTATTAACCATAATTTTTACAACCTCATCCTCATTTTCATTTTCTTCTAATCTATATTCTGAAAATTGGGGCGTAGTTGTAAAAGTAACTCCAATTACTAAAATCAACACATTTAAAAAACCAAGATATAAAACTATTTGTAGTGAAAATAATAACTCTAGTCAAAGGACTGCAAATATGATTATTGGAGGGTTAGTAGGAAGTGTGATTGGAAATGAAATTAGTAACAAACATGGTGCAGGTACAATCGGAGCTTTATTTGGAACACTGATTGGAGCTGATCATTCTGATCACCCTAGAATATCTCATTGTCATCAAGAAAGTTATTTTATAACCGAAACAGAAAGATTTATATCTCATTATAAAATTAAGGTGAGAACTAAAAATGGTTATAAAATTATACGTTCACAAGAACACTACAACCTACACGACATAATCACACTTTATTAATGGAGAAAATAATGTTTTTTAATCGTATTTTAACTTTTGTTTGTACTGCTATAAGTTTAACATCATGCAATATGGTGGAAACGTTAAGTCAAACCAAGCCATCTAAAAACCATGCAATAGAAAACAGAATTGCTTCTATTAACCAAGCTAATATTACCAGAACATATCAAGAATGTGTCGATGACGGAATAAGAATAGATGCATTAGCCTCCCAAAATATTAAAAATAGCATCAGTTTATTTCATAAGAGCGCGAGTATATTAGTAAAATGTAATGATAATTTAAAAAATCAAAATCATTTTATTAGTAAAGAAGTTGAAATGAAAAACTTTGCATTAGGGATACAAAATTTTGTTAAGTCAGGCGATTTAAGTCAAGCTAATGCTTATCTAGAAATTTTTAAGAGTAAATTTGATAAAGATTTAATGTATCCAGATGGATCAAGTTTCACTTCAAATATAGAACTTATTCTTAATTATAAAAATGAAGTAGACGAATTAAATTTAGCAATGATTAATGCAAATCCCAAGCTAAAAAATGAATTAAAAAGAGCTTGGTATTGGTCAAAAAAATAAGGAGACTTAAATGAACTTTAAGATAATAAAATACTTCTTGATCTCTATAATAATTATAGGTTTTCAAACTTCAAACGTTGTATTTGCAATTACAGAAGAAGGAGAGTGGAATCCACAAATAGTAGAAAAAATGTATATTTTACCTGCTAAACAATTAAAAAAAGTTTTAAATAACGATTTTAAGTCCTCATCTTTAGCTGCAATACTAAATGATAAAGATATTAAAATAAAAAGCAGGCATGAAAAGATAAACAATTTAAATGAAGCAGTTTCAAAATTTAATGGAGAAGAAAAAATTGAGTTGCAGCATCAAATTATAATTGAAAAAAAAGATTACATAAAAGATATGCATCATTTATTACAAATGAAGAAAAAGAAGTTAAATACTAAGAAGAATTTTTTTAAAAATATAGAAAATAAAATCAAAATAAAAAATGTCTTTAATAAAAATAAAAATTCGATTGTTAAAAAAAGAACTGCAATTATCAAAAGAACTTCAGTTTTGGAAGATCAAATATTTGATAATTTTTTGATTTCGAATTCAAAAAATACAAAATATTCAGATGAATACTCAAAAAATAAAATTGCTATTGAAAGTTTAAGAAAAGCAATAAAAAAACATCCAATGTCTAATTTAGATAACAACTCTGTTTCTGGAAATAAATTACAAACAATTAAAGATTATATAGAAAATATTGAAACTGAAGTAGCTATAATTGAGTTAAAAGAGCAGTTACTTAATTATATGGCTAAACTAGTCGCTTTGGATGCTATGCAGTTGGCTGAAAATTTAGCTGATGAAAGCGATGATGTAAATAATCGTAAAAATTACAACGATCCTAATGACGCTATAGAATTTTTTATAAACTAATTTGAAAGGAACCTTATTATGAAAAATATTTCAATGTTAACTCTAATCTTATTAACAACTTTTTTAAATCCAGCACTAGCTAGTTCAATCGAGAATATGGAAAGGACAAGAGCATCACTAATATCAACTATTCTAGATCCTAATTTAAAGGCAGACAATAAACAAAGTAAGTTATTAGACTTAAAATTAAAACTTTTAGATAAAGAAAGAATGGTTATTAATGATAAAAAAATTATTCAAAATCCAAGTCGTTATACTATCAAAGCTTTTGAAGAGTTTGAATTATCATTTTTAGTACATGCTTCAGTTGAAAAAAAAGTAGATATAACGTCTCACTGGTTTAACGAAGTTGGTTTTACATCTAATAGTCTAAAAAACACCAAATTGGTAACAAAATGATGAATAATCTAACATTTGGTTTTAATAACATGTCACAAGTATTAAGTATTTTTCTAGGTTTAATAGTCTTAATGCTAGCATTTTATATGTTCATTTCAGGAAATCACCCAAGTGAATTAATTTCGTGGAGTTTATCTATACTAGGATTGTCTTTTGTATCGTGTTTATTAGCTTTAATTTTTGGATCATTGTTTTGCATTTTAAAATTAAAAAAATCAAGTGTTAGATATTCTAAGTTTTGGTTTGAAACAGGTTTGCAGTTTTCAAATGGAATTTCTACACTTGCGCTTACATTTACATTGCTTGGAATAAGTTTGGGTATAGGTGAATTATCTATATCTAAATTAGATATTTCTTCAATAAACCAAACAATTGGTAATTTAACAAATAAATTTAGTATGGCTTTTTTAACCTCCGTTATAGGTTTGCCACTTTCTGCAATATTTAGAGCAATTTTAATTATTTTATTTGAAAGTATTAACATTCAAAAAATAGATTTTTCACTTGAAAATAGATTAATAAACAGGAGTACACAATGAAATTTTTAATTTTTAATTTATTAGTTTTAAGTTGTTTAGGATATATAATCATGAGCAAACCTAATGAAAACTTTTTACAATGGGCTACTAGTACAAAAGAAAAAGTTTCCAATTTATCAAAAGAAGAGTTTTTAAAAAAAATTGGTAATGCAATTAAAGTTAAAGAAAATTATAATAATCTAAACAAAGACGAGAAACATAATCAAAATTTAAAAAACGAAATTAATAATTCAGATAAGAATAATATTTTAGAAACAGTAAAATTAGAACTTTCAAAATTTGATAAAAAACTTGATGACACTTTAAAACAGATCAAGTTTCTTGAAAATAATTCAAAAATTAATAGTACGACTAATGTTTTACCAAGTGAACAATTTAAAGTAAAAGACAATCAAACTAAAGTTATTAATGATGAGGAAATTCTTCCTGCTAAAGATAATCAATTTATGAGTAATTCTGACAGATCAAATGCTTTGGCAGATCTAATCACTGACATGGAATTATATGGAATTAAAAATTAAAAAAATCGAAAAAAATTATCTATTTTTGAATTATTTAATATTTTTTATATTTGGGTTATTTTTTATAAATATATTAATAACAAATAATAAAATTAATCCAGATATAAAGTCAATTTCCAAAAATAAAACATTGTCTAATATTGTCAAAATTAAAAAGTTCAAAGAGGATGAAAAACCAGATCCGATTGACCTAAATGACTTGATAGAGCTAAATAAGAAAATTAAACAAAATAAAATTAAAAAAGTATTTTCTAAAAAAAAAGCAAATATCAAATCTAATATTGAACCATTAAAATATATTAATAAAAAAAATGAATTTAACTACTCGTTATTAAAAAATCAGGAAAAAAATAAAATAAAACAACCTCAAAATTTGATTAAAATAAAAAAGTTAAAAGTAATAAATAATGATATTACAGTTAACAAAAAAAATTATTTCAAAATTCAATCCAGAGGTGAGTTATTGTTAAAAAAAAATAATTTCGATATTTCTTTTAGTTGGCCAATTGATAAACAAACTCACAATTCAATTTATAAAATTTTAACAAAATGCCTCAATGTGAAGACAGTAATTTTAGGCGATGATGGGATTATATATTCCAAAGAAGGTATTATATCGAGAGATTTAATAAGTAATAAATTTTCTCCAATTTTAAGGTTGCCAAATTTTTCTTCTGTTTTAGAAGAAAATAAATTATTTGATCTAATTCAAAGTAATAATCTCAACTCAAGAGGAGGAAAATTACTCAGAATTTTTGATAGAAATGTTGATACCTATATTTTAGGAATATTAAATCAAATGGCTATTTCAAAAAAACTTCCATTTAAAAAAATTTCTGGTGTGTATTTTATTAAAAATAATAACCAACTCATAATAAAGGATATATTCATAGACAATGTTTATTTTGAGAAAATAGTAAACTTGTCTAATATAATTAACAAATGTTAGAAATAATTAAAATCTATTTCCAAAAATTATTCAGATTTTTTTATAGTATAAGTATTATAAGGAAGAGAGAGGATTTAAATTATATGAAATATCTTATAACTAAAATAGTGATAATTTTCATAGTTTTTTTAAAGTTCTCATTAGCAAACGCTTCTGATGTAAAGATAACAATTTTTTCAGCAAATAAAACTTCTGAATATTCTGATCTTCTTGAAGCCTCTAAATCTTCCTTAATATCAACTCTAAGTAATAATTATGATTTAGTTGATGGTAATGAATTACTTAAAAATATTAATTTTGAAATTAACGAACTTAATTTAATTGAAAATTATCCTTTGATCAGAAATATTTTAAAAAGTGAAATTATAATTATACTCAAACTTAAAATTTTTTCTGGCAAATATAATGATAAATATTTCAAAATTGAGTCATATATATTTGATACTCACTCAAATTCTTTTATCAATTCTTGGTCTACTCCCACAATAAAGGTTAAAATTAAAGAAAATTGTGATGCAATTTGTGAAAAGGTAGCTTTAACAGAAAAAGTTGTTTTACAATCCGTTGGTCTCGGGAAAGATTTTTTTAATTATTTTAATTCTATTTTTGATGATTATGTAGATAAAAAAACATATTCTAACAAATATACAATTAAATTATTAAATTTAGGAAAAGTAAATAATGAGAGGATAGTAGATTTACTTATTAACGAGTTTCCAGGATTTATAGAGCCTGTCAAATCTAACTCAGATTATTATCAACTTTGGGCTTATTTTACACCAGTTAATCATAAAAAAATAACAAAGTGGTTTAAAACAATAATAAATAATTTAAACAAATCTTATAAATATTCTATTAAATTATCAATTCAAAATAAAAATATTACTATTCAAAATTAATTTTTTTCAAAAAGTTCTCAGTTTTTTACATATAGTAAATATGAGTAATACTTCAAATTATGAAAATAATAATCCTTTAACTGAGGTAGCTTTGGCTCTAGCTATGGCTTTTTTTTCAATTATGATTTTAAGTATTTATTCTTTATCAAATGCATCATTAAATAATAAGAAACAGATTTCGATAACTGAAACAAGTTTTGAAAAAAATAAAAATAAAAATAACCGTATCACAATTTATTTTTATCAAAATAGTTTTTATGATGAATTTTTTAAAAAAATAGAAAATATTTCGATTATTAAAAAGAATAAATTTTTATTATTTATTCCTACTGATATTACTGTAGAAAAACTTTTTTCAATTAAATCATTAACTAAATCTAAAGATGTCAAAATAAGTAAGATGTCGGAAAATATAAAAGATAAATTAAATTTACAGGTTCAAAAGGAGAAATAAATGAAATTATGGTATTTCATATTAAAATTAACTTTGTTAATCTTTTTTTCAAATCATTCGCTTGCAAACATCTCAGTTAAAAACAAATATACGAAAAATGATATACAAAACCTTATTATAGAGAATGCAAAGCAGACTAAATATGTTTCTCCTGCACTTGGATTAGCTGTAGCAAAAATTGAATCTAATTTTAATTATAAAGCTATCAGTTCAAAAGGAGCTGTAGGAGTAATGCAAATAATGCCATTAACTGCAAAGAAAATATATGGAATTGAAAGACATAAATTATTTAATCCTATAATTAATATTAAAATAGGACTTCATTTTCTTGATAGTCTTATAAAGAGATATAAAGGTCGAATTGATATTGCATTGTCTCATTATAATGGAGGTTCTTCTGTAGGTAAATGGCCAAATTTAAAAATTATTCCAGCCACACATTCTTACGTCATAAAAGTATTGAAGACTTCGTCAAAATTCAAAAATCGTAAAAATTATATTATGGTAAAATTAGATCAAAAAAAGTTTTATGATCCATATGCAGAACTAAAAAACAATTTTGAATCAATTGATACTTGGCTAGATATAGTAGATGATTACAAAAAAAGATATAATTAAAAGGTGAATTTTGAAAAATAATATTTATTCATATCAAAAATGGAAAGAGTTTTCACTAGAACAACCAGATGAAAAAATTTATAATTACTTAAGAAATGTTTTAGATAACACTAATCTTAAAGGAAAATTAAAACATAATAATCAAAATGTTTTTAAAGTTTTCTCATTAATAATAACACATAGCTATGGGCATCTAGTCTATGAATTCACACATTTTCTTTATTATTTGAATAAAATTAACATACCATATTATAAGGTAATTGTATCGGAACCATATGAGGTCCAAAATCTTATTTTAAATGATTCAAGTTATGTTAAAAATAACCAAATTGAATTTTCAATAAGTAATAAAATATTTAGAATTTCAATGAAAAGAATTCCAATTTTACTCATCTTTTTTGATTTTCTAGAAGAACTGTTGGGTACAACGGAAGTTATTAAATTATCAGATCAATTGAAAAATATAAATAATCAAAAAGAAATAAATATATTGTCTAATAATATGTCAAAATTAATTTATGAAAATATAAGATATATATTACCTTCTGCTCATATACAAAGTTATGGACACCTTATATCATCAGAACTAATGAATTTCAAAAACCAAAAATTTGATAATTTGAATTCTGATGATGTTGATGACGATTTTATATTTGAGTTTTGGAAGAAAGTTAATTGTGATTCAAAAAATATTTCTCTTAAAACTTTTCGATTAGTTTTTGACCTATGTTTAAAGTATAAAAAAGCATTAGAACTTGCTCCATCTATTATACAAAATGAAATTAGTTTTGATAGTAACGAAAATTCTTTGTATCAACAAAAGTTTTATATTAACGATATAGAAAATGACAATAATTGGGATACGTTTAATCAAAATTGTGAAACAACTACAAATTACATTGTTGACAAGAATTCTAAATCTGAAGAAGCAATAAATTTTTTTGAAACCTTACAAAATGAAGGTATAAATTTGATTAAAAAAAATGAAATAGAAGATTTAAAAAAAATTAGTATTTATCCTGAATTTTTGAATAAAATTGCATTAAGTTACATGAGAAATATTGTATTTAGTAATATTCAAAATAAATTAATAGAGGCAGAAAGAAGAAATAATTTTAAAAAAATATTTGAGGAGTTAAAACACGAAAAGCATGAATTTCATTATAAAAACCATCTTATTAAAAACCAAAAATTTACTCTTTATTTGCAAAAATTGAAAAGTATTATTTTTTCCTATTTATGGGAATGTAATAGTAAATTTTCATTCAATTTAATTAATGATTATCTTTCCTTTGAAGAAAAACATTTGGTTAAAAACTATATGAATGAAATTATAAAAAAGGGAAATCTCGACTTAAATAATTTTATTATAGTAATTAAGGATTTCATTGAAAAATCTGATGATAAAAAAACTAAAATGTTTTTTGAAATAAAAAGTAAAATAAAAAAATTCAACGCTTATAGAAAGGTGTTTAGAAGAAAAGGATTATCTAAAGATGATAACTCAGAAATAAAAGAGAATTTGTTTAAAGCTTCAAAATTCATAAACAGATTTATTATCAATGTAGAATGTTTTACAGAAAGTATTATAAAACACAAAGAATTAGATGATCAATTCAATAAAGATTTTGAGAGTTTTACTAATAATTTTTTTCTTATTCATGGAGATAAATAATGGTAGAAAAAAGTAATAACTATAATAATACACTAAATATCTTCTCCCTATTAAATATAAAAGAAAATTTAGCAAATAAAAAAATAATAGATAACAAAAAACTAAGCATTAAAAAAATTTGGAGTTGCGTTCAAGAACCTGAAATCCACAGTTCAGAAGTTGTTGAAATTTTAAAAGATAAATACTTATCTGGCATTTTTTATGCAATTATGAAAGAAACATCTTCATTTTATTTTCCAAAAGTTAAAGCTGCATCTTCAAACTCTCTCACAAGAAAATATAAAGAATTTGAAATAACTTCATTTTCTTCAAAAAAGAACACTAGTCAATTTTATGTTAAGTTGAAATTTTTAGTTACAATTGATAAAAAATTAAAATATTTGTATGTTGGAAAAGATAATAATTTTATTTCTAAGGAATTGCCAGAAATGATAAATAATGAGTTTCAATTTATTTTAAATTCTAATGATAAATTTTTTATTTCATTACAAGATCCAGACACTGAGATTTTTATTAGGTGAAAGCATTCACTGTCTTAATTCCAACAACTCAAAATGTTGTTGGCTTTGCTGATATAATTGAAGAAAACAAAAATGTTTCTCCAATAGTATGTATTAATAATAATTTAACTCCATTAGCTATAAGCTCTGATTACAATAATTTTGTTAAATCACCATCGGGTGTTGTAGAAAAGTTTACTAACATATCTTCTTATAGATTAGATTTAACTGATAATATAGATACTGGAGAAAGTTGGCAGTTAGGTTTTTTTGTAGCACATCTGATTAATCATTTAAAAAAACTGATCTTTTCTGAGGCAGATAATTTAATTACTTCTAATACTGATTCAATTTTATGGTGTACTGGAACCATAAATGTAAATTTAGATCTAAAAGATGTTAGGCATATTAATACCAAATTAAAAAAATCAATTTCAATTTTTGAAGAAGCATTTAAACAAAATAAAAAAGTTTATTTGTGTGTTAGTAAAGGAAATTCGAAAGAAGTAGAAAATTTTTTCAAAGATAAAGATTATAATTTTATAGAAAATATTAAAATTATTCCACTTGTGAATGTTAGAGAATTACTTAAGTTTATTAATTATCCAGTAAAATTTAGTAATAATCTAGGTGCAATTAAAAGATTATCTTTAAAAACAATTTTTACAATGATGGCTATTGGAATTATAGTTCCTTTAAGTTTTTTTTTATTTCAAACTTCAAATATCTTTTTCCATTTAAAAAAATTAAAAAACAATGATGAGCATATACAATTAATGAGAAACATTGAGTCATTAAGACAATCTAATTTTACTTCAAAGTTTTCTTTATTTCTTTTTGATTA
>MDSW01207888.1_pt1 | contig 11835 bp, 8 predicted proteins | sample 811171 | NCBI WGS metagenome assembly MDSW01 (sample SAMN05326641, study PRJNA326480) | marine metagenome | isolation source: seawater | place: Atlantic Ocean: North West | collected 2012
CATAGAGCGTTGTTGTTTTCCCGGAACCGGTTGGCCCTGTCACGAGAATGATGCCATTGGGTCGCCTAATAAGGTTTTTGAAGATCCTGAAGTCAGACTCCGACAAACCCAATTGGCGGATGCCGACTTTGATATTATCCTTGTCGAGCAGTCGCATCACCACCGACTGCCCATGGTTAGTTGGTAATACGCTGACTCGCAAGTCATAGTCTTTGCCATCGTTTGATGTAATTTTGATTCGTCCATCTTGTGGTCGTCGCCGCTCCGCTATATCAAGACGTGAGAGGATTTTAATCCTGGATAGTATTGCTCCCAACAGACGTCGGGGGGCACTATCCCGGACAACCAACCGCCCATCAATTCTGTACCGGACACGAATTTCATCCTCAAACGGCTCAATGTGAATATCACTCGCCCCAAGTTTCACGGCTTCTGTAATAATGAGATTAACGAGCTTAACAACCGGTGCTGACGACTCGTCCTCATCTTCTTGAAGGGCAGCCTCTTGCTCGACAGTCGTTTCAGTGAAGTCAATTTCGGTGTCAGTAAATTCCTGCGTCAACATGGAGTCGGCACTTTCCCCATCCCCGGCGCCGTAATACTTATTAATGCTTTCAACAATCTGATCTCGCATCGCGATTGCCATTTCAACATCACGATTGAGAATAAAACGAAGCTTTTCCTGCGTATCAATATCCGAAGGGTCACTCGTCGCCACCCGCAGCCGCGCGCCATCTTCCTGGTACGGCATGATTGCATTTTCCCGAGCGACACTTTCTGGAACGAGATCAATAACTGTTTCCGCAACTTCAGTGCTGTCGAGATCGACGAAAGGCATTCCATTCGCCTTCGCTAACGCCTTCATTATATTATTCGGGGGCGCATAACCGAGGCGCAACAACTCTTCATGAAGCAGTTTGCCTGACTCACCGGCAATACGATTTGCCTCATTCAACTGGTCCTCACTGATGATTCCCTTCGAGAGCAGAATGTCTGAAAAGCTGGATGGCATCTGAACCTTACCCTTGGGGACGTATGGTGTGATGAGAACTATTGGTGGATCATTTTGACCGCAGGGAATCTTCGATTACCTGCTCTTTAAGAATATCACGTTTTTATTCGCTTCTGTTCTCTGAATGCAAATTTGGTCAAAAAAAGCTGGCCTCATTGATCACCTATTACCTCCTCAGGAACGCCAACCCCTGAAACATGGACTGAGATTGGCTTCCATTCTCATAAACGCTTCTGATGAAGAGTAGCTGGTGACACAGCCCGCGTATCCCAAGATTCTTCTGTTTCATGAAATCCAAATCGAACTGGCAGACTTTCTACCGCCAATTGATCATCTGATTCAACAACCAGACGACTCTTCCCAGGAGCAATTGCAGCAAGAGCTTGGAGTAATGAATTTATTTCAGCCAATCGTGTATGAAAAAACTTCCACGGTGGTGACACAAAAATTACCCAAGGGCTTTCGGTCGATAACGGCGGCATCCTTCGAGACCATAGCAAGACATCTCCCGGTATTACATCCACACGATCAACAAGACCAAGTTCTTGACTACTACGGCGCAGACAATCTGCTGTTGGAAAATGCCGTTCAGCAAAGATTGCTCGCCGCGCTCCACGACTCAATGCTTCAAAACCAAGAGCTCCGGTACCCGCAAAGAGATCGACTACTGTTGCACCACGAACAGCAGTGCCCAACAAGTCGAACGTCATCTCCCGGACGCGGTCTTTCATTGGCCTTGTTGGCCCTCCTGGCCAAAACGCCAACCGACGCCCCTTCAGATCGCCTCCTATAATCCGGGGAGGACTCGCAGCCTCCGTTTTTACTTGATTCTTACCGCGACTATTCTTCATACGAAATTCACCCGATTTCTGTTGCGTGAGCTTTGTTTTAGGCGTCATACATATATTTCCAAAAGTTCGGCTACAAAAATCACAGAATTTCCATACCAATCCAATGTGTCATGACATGGTATCGTAGACGAAAAGGCCCTGAGTCACCTATCGTCACTGACTCAAAAGTTCGATATAAGACTATCGCGATGACACGAAGGAGAAAAACCGTGCAGAAACGTTTCCACTTACCATTGCTGATAGCGGGAGTTCTTTATTCGTCGCTGGCATTCAACCTGCCTCAAGTCACCGCAGAGCCTCCTGCCCAAACTAAAAAAGAGGAAACAAGCCTCTCCCCCGCACAAACCGACTCTGATTTTAGTCAAGCCCAAGAAGACCTCAAAAAACTTGTTGGAGAACTGACCTTACTGCAGGCTGAATACCAGCAGCCTAACGCAGACAAAACTTCAATAGAAAATAAATTTAACGCCACCCGAGACAAGGCACGCGAGGCGGCTCTTGCACTCGAACAAAGCGCTTCAGCAGCTGTTCTTGCAAACCCGGAAAATGCCGAGGCGTGTGCCGTTGTAAGAGATGTGCTTCAGTCTGCAATGCAAGCAGACGACCCAAAAAAGACACTGACGCTCGTAAAAACACTCGACGATGCAGGCAAAGCAAATGAAGAAATACTTCTGACTGGTGCAACTGCAGCAATGATCACTTCAGAACTTGACTTGGCAGAAAAATTCCTGAAGGCTGCCAAAGATGCCGGCATGAGTGCGGATAAAATTGACTCACTCCAAAAAGCAATTGAGCACGAACGTCCAAAAGTTGATGCCGAAATGGCTGTCCGAGTAACAGAAGAGAAAGCCGATGACCTACCACGAGTAAAAATCGAAACCACAAAAGGCACAATCATTGTTGAACTTTTTGAAAACCAAGCACCAAATACCGTTGCGAATTTCATTAGTCTTGTTGAAAGCAACTTTTACGATGGCACACCGTTCCATCGTGTTATCCCTCAGTTTATGGCGCAGGGAGGCGACCCAACTGGCACGGGAACAAGTGGCCCTGGGTACACAATCGATTGCGAATGTGAACTTCCAAATGCGCGTAAACATTTCTTGGGAAGCCTATCGATGGCACATGCTGGAAAAGACACGGGCGGCTCGCAGTTCTTCCTCACGTTCCGACCAACTGAACACCTTGATGGGCGGCACACAGTTTTTGGCCGTGTGATTGAAGGCTTTGACGTTCTTCCAAAAATCACACGCACCGAAGGGCCGCAAGCTCGTCCGACTAAAGATAAAATTATTTCTGCTGAGATCATTCGCAAACGAGACCATGAGTATGAACCAAAAAAATCACAAAAAAGCTAGTGCTAGATTTTTCGTCAGTAAATGGCCTTTTCGTAGAGACTGGTGCTTTACCTCGTAATCATGGCGACGTCTTTAGTGGGCCAAGAAGGAGCATTATCAATGAGATTTCCACTCACCATTGATCCAGAGTCACGACGTTTATTCACAGGTATCTTGGTACGATCTGTAGTCATACTCCTACTATTAAGCTGTGATAGCCTCACGGTTGCAGAGCAAAACAATCAGAACCGAGAAGACCGTATGAAACACAATCCGAACAAGAATCCGGCGGTTACGGGACGCATACCTGACTCCGAGATTCCTAAAACAAATGTAGAGTGGAGAAAACGACTTACAGCAGAACAATTTGAAATTGCCCGTAGGAAGGGAACTGAACGCGCGTTTTCTGGGAAATACTGGAACACAAAAACGCCAGGCACGTATCGCTGTATTTGCTGTGGCGAACCCTTGTTTCGCTCCGGTGAGAAATTTGAAAGTGGATGTGGCTGGCCAAGTTTTTACGCACCAATTGATGCAAAAAAAGAGAACACCAAAGGAAACGTTATTGCGGAACATGTAGACCGTTCACTTGCTGCTATCCCAGGGTTTGGCATACGTACTGAAGTAACCTGCCGTCGATGTGGAGCTCACCTTGGTCACGTTTTCAATGATGGTCCCCCTCCTACCGGATTACGGTACTGCATCAATTCGGCATCTATTACCCTTGATCCTGAGGCACAGAGCAACGGATCAAAAGACGAGAAAGACACCTCAAAAAGCCAATAAATTACCAGTTTTTGCATAAAAAAAGCTTCGTACTCGTCGGCCTGCCTTTCTGTACCAGCTTTCAAAGGCTAGAATATCACGTTTCGATGAGGCCGACATTGTCGGTAGAGGAGCACAGCCTTGGCCGATCCGTTTATTAGCCTGACTCACAAACAAGCCATCGAAAAGGCTGACACGCTAATAGAAGCGCTTGGTTGGATACGCAAATTTCGTGATACAACCACCGTCATAAAACTAGGTGGCAGCATTTTGGAGCATCCTGATGCCCTGAGACATTTGCTGCTTGATATTGTTTTCATGACCACATTGGGCATGCGGGTCATAGTCGTACATGGTGGTGGCAAAGCAATATCTCGGGCGATGGATGCCGCCGGCATCTCCCCCAAATTTGTACAAGGCAGACGGTATACTGATGCTGCAACACTTGAAATTGTGGAAAAAGTTCTGGCAACTGAGCTCAATCATGAATTAGTTAGAAATATTGAGGAGTTTGGTGGCCGTGCAATGTCACTCAATTTTCTTTCCACGAATGTTTTATTTGGTAAACGTCTCACGCTTCATGACGACAAAGGTAAACCCGTAGACCTTGGTCGAGTTGGTGAAGTAACTGAAGTGGATCGGCTTACGATCGACAATCTTTCATATGCGGGACAAGTTCCCGTCATTCCTTCGATGGCCATGGGCGATGATGGTGAAAAACTCAATATCAATGCTGACACCGCCGCCACAGCGGTAGCCGCTGCTGTTCATGCGGAAAAACTTGTCATTCTCAGTGATATTCCTGGCGTTCTTAAAGACGTGGAATCTCCCGAAAGTCTTATTCATTCCTTAACAGCCTCCAAGGCCCGAGAACTTATTCGTTCTGGCACAATTGCTGGGGGAATGATTCCAAAGATTGACGGCTGTCTCAGCACTCTCGATCAAGGTGTCAAAAAAATCCACATTATTGACGGTCGTCTTCGCCACTCACTCCTACTCGAAATTTACACAACAATTGGGGTCGGTACCGAGCTTGTAGCTGACTCGGTTACGGACCCAAATCGTCATCATCCGGAAGTATTACCAGCTGGATAGACGCTTCATTTGATCCCTCAACTCCCAAGAGATTTTCATGGCAACAATCGACGCAATGCAATCGACAGATGCCCACAAACCTGGCCCCGAAACACAAACAGTCATAAAGACGTTTGACCAATATGTCGTGCCTAACTACCGCCGATTCGATATATGTCTCGAACGCGGAGAAGGCTCGCGGGTCTGGGATGCTGATGGACAATGTTATCTTGATTTATTCCCGGGCTGGGGCTGCAATTTACTGGGCCATTGCCCAGCTCCTGTCGTGCAAGCCGTCCAAAAACAAGTGGAAAAACTTATCCATGTTCCAAACACTTGGTACATGAAACCTCAAGGAACATGGGCGAAACTTCTTTCTGAGCGTTCATTTGGCGGGCAGGCCTTTTTCTGCAATTCAGGCACTGAAGCAAATGAATCGGCGATAAAGCTTGTCCGGTTAAGGTCTGAGGGGAAACGTTACAAAATCATTACGTTTCAAGGTGGTTTCCATGGCCGCACAATGGGCAGTGTCTCTGCTACGGCTCAGCCAAAATACCACGAAGGACTGGGGCCAATGGTTGCAGGTTTTCAATTTGCCCCTCACGGAGACCTTGACGCTGTTGCACGTTTAATTGACGAGCACACCGGTGGGATTCTCATTGAACCCATTCTTGGGGAAGGCGGTATTGTTCCGGCATCTCAGGAATTCCTCAAGGGACTTCGCAAGCTTGCAGATGACAATGACCTATTACTTGTCTTTGATGAAGTTCAATCCGGCTGTGGGCGAACCGGCAAGTGGTTTGGCTATCAGCATACAGACGTTATTCCTGATGTCATGACACTGGCTAAAAGTCTGTGTGCTGGTATTGCTGGTGGCGCTATGCTCACGACATCCGAATTGGCAAAACATCTTCGACCCGGAATGCATGCCGCGACTTTTGGCGGCAATCCAATTGCTGCTGTTGCTGGCATCGCCGCAATAGAAATGATTGAAAGCCAAGACCTGCTCGGCAATGTAGCTAAGGCTGCAGAACTTTTCCGCAGTCAACTTAATACACTTAAAAGCACATGTGATTCTATCAGCGAGATTCGAATTCAAGGGATGATGATCGGTATTGAGCTTTCCGTTGATGGTGCAGCGGTCGTGCAAGCATGCCTTGATCGGCAACTTCTCGTGAATTGCACACAAGGCAATGTCATACGGCTGCTTCCAGCGATGACGGTAAACGCGGCTGAGGTTGAAGAAGGCTGCCAAAAACTTACAGAAGCTATTCTTGAAGTTACGAGCAGAAACTAAATAGCACCCAGCACTCCTAACAAGCCGCCTACTTACCTGTACAGTATCCAACCAGAATCAACGGTATTTTAATGCGTCATTTATTAGTAGTAGAAGATTTGACTCCACAAGAGATTGAGGGAGTCTTTGCGATATCCCAAGATCTTGAAACAAAATACACAGCAGGTGTTCGTGACGCACTTTTCCCAGGTCGTGTTCTTGCACTCGTTTTTGAAAAACAAAGCCTGCGTACACGCGTCAGTTTCCAGACTGCGATGGTACATTTGGGAGGGTCAGGGCTCTTCCTCGGAGAGGACACCGGGTTTACAAGTTCTCGAGAAAGTATTGATGACTTCGGTCGCGTACTCAGTGAATATGTCGATTGCATTGCATGCCGCTCGAAATCACACGCCACGATTAAGCAACTAGCCGCGTCATCAAGTGTTCCTGTTATCAACGCCCTCAGTGATTTCAGCCATCCGTGCCAAGCACTCGCAGATCTTTACACGCTCCGCAGGCATATTGGTCGACTGGAAGGACTGACATTCACTTTTGTAGGTGATGGAAATAATGTTGCGAGGTCGCTTGCAATCGCCTGCGCCTTGCTTGGCATGCGTTTTATTCTCGCTGCTCCCAGGCAGTACCAATTCGACGAATCTTTCAAGAAACGAGTAGCATCGTTGGCTCCCGACGCTTCTATCGAACAAACCGAAGATCCAATTGCGGCAGTTCAAGACGCGGTTGCTGTCTATACCGACGTGTGGGCGAGTATGGGACAGGAAAAAGAACGGGAAACAAGGAAAACCGCTTTCCAGCCGTACCAGATAAATAGCCAATTAATGGCTTATTGCCCGAATGCCATCTTCATGCACTGTCTTCCAGCTCGTCGAGGGGAAGAGGTCACCGACGAGGTAATTGACGGAAAGCAAAGTGTTGTGGTCACACAGGCGGCAAACCGAATGCACGTCCAAAAAGGGCTTTTAGCGTGGCTGCTTGGCCATCGCTAACGTCCTGTCTTTAAAACCCTTTATTCACTTGAGAAGTTCTTAAATTATGCTATTTTGAATGTTCAAAAAGTTTTTTTTGATTAGCCAAAAGCAGTCCGTTCTCGTCTGGTTTTACTCAGTGAAAAATAAACATTTGACTTCTCGACTCGTTGTACCCGAGCACGGCGACCCTCTTGTGCTTCTCGCAAAACATCCTGGCTTCACCCTTATCGAACTTCTTGTTGTTATTGCGATCATTGGTGTCCTTGTTGGAATTCTTCTCCCCGCGGTTCAGCAGGCACGTGAGAGTGCTCGACGAATGCAATGTGGCTCGAATTTGCGACAACTCATGCTTGCCATGCATAGCCATGAATCGGCTCTTCGACAGTTTCCTGCAGGATATCTCTCGGACACGTCACGTACCGATCGAGACGGTGAAACACTCGATGCAGCCCCTGGTACTGGATGGGGACTACAAATAGCTTCTTATCTTGAAGAGACGGCCATAGCGGATAATTTTGCAGGCGTAAACGATCCAGGCTTGGGAGTACTTCACCCAGCAAACAGAAGCCTGGTAGCTCAAGAATTCCAATTCTTCCTATGTCCTTCTTCCGCCGGGGACCAAGAACCTTTCGTGGTCAAAGATATTAACGGAAATCCACTGGCACCTGGAATCGAACTTGGGCGATCACACTATGTTGCGAATGCCGGACATGAGGAACCTTGGGGAATATTCCCTGCATCTTCTTCGTGGGATGCAATTGCCAATGGACCTCTTTACAGGAATTCTGCCACTCGTCATAGGAGCGTGACCGATGGCATGTCAACAACCGTTTTTCTAGGCGAGCATACGGCGAGTCTATCTGAAAAGGCTTGGGCAGGTATCGTACCGGGCGGAGCAAGTCACCCTACAGAGAAATTTGCAACCCGTATTGGAACAGCAGCAGACTATGCAGCAACACTCGTTCTTGTACACAGTGGACCCGCTGCAGCTGAAACTGCTCTCTACGGATATGAGGTAATTCATCCCCCAAACAGTCCGGCAAGTCATGTTTGCCAGATGTACTCAGACCATCCTGGTGGAGCTAATGTTGCAAACGGTGATGGCTCAGTCCGTTTTGTTTCGGAATTCATCAATCAGGATGTATGGCGTTATGTTTCCAGCATCGCCGATGGTGAAGTGATTGTAGCAGGAGCGTGGTAATGACGACGAGGACATTGCCTCATTTATGGCTGACCGTCGCAACCCTCATGATCGTTTTTTTAGTCGGCTGCCGAAGACCGTACCCACAGCTTCCAAGGAAACAGCTCAAGCTCATCCAGGGCATCAGAACGGCAGCCAATACCCGCAGCAAACAACGCGTTGCTGCTGTCAAACAAGTGGTCGAAAACGCCATCACCGCCGGTGAGATTCCTCCTGAGACGCAACAAATCCTTCACGATCTCTTGGAAGACTGCTCCAATGAAAACTACAGTAAAGCGGAAAAGAATTGCGTCCTTCTACTGAAGGACCAGCTCCGGCAGTGAATTCGATATCGTAAAAAAGATAGGGGATTTAGGGCTTTCGTAGGGAACGTTTCGGTAGTTCTGTTTCACCGCGCGTATCGACAACGATCTTCAAGAGGGGTAGCGGTTTATTAAGCCGCCCCATCTACGTGGAGTGGCTGCAATGACGACATGGAAAGTGAGGAAAGGAGCAGCACTTTTTCTCGTACTCTTCATGCTGACAGGCCGTTTACCTCCTGCTGTCGAGGCGCAACCGCCGCCACAATCTGATGTACAGCCGGAGGACACCCGAGAGGCTTGGGAACGAACTGACTATGGGAGTGGGCCAGATCGGCGTCTTGATATGCCTCGCTTGGTTGAGAGAGATATCTATCTTTACGGATGGATTGAGTATGGCATGGGCGCAAATAACTGGGGTACGCCTTTCAATGGTCCAGTCACACTTGGAGATAGAAGTTGGCAGGGCCAACTCAACCAGTTGTATTTCGTTGGCGAACACGAAACTGATGGATCATCGGGCTGGGACCTTGGTGGCCGGGTAGACCTTTTGTTTGGTACAGACTTTTTCTACACCACAGCACTGGGTCTTGATGCATATCCGCTCCAACCACTTGGAATTGAAAACATCGCCTCCTGGGGATTTTCAAAAGACTATGGACTCGCGCTCCCGCAGTTCTATGCAGACATTGCCTACCATGACGTCACCCTCCGATTTGGACATTTCTACAGCATTTTGGGATTTGAAGAAGTTCCTGCAATAGGCAACTTTTTTTATTCACACTCTTTCTCAATGCAGTTTTCACCCTTTACGTTCACAGGATTTCTCGGCTCTTGGCAACCGAATGACCAGACAACTATTTTCGGAGGTATTACGACAGGCTGGAATAACTTTTTTGATGGCCAGCCAACAACTGGGGCATTCAGGATTCTCAATCCTGATTATCCCGGTGCAAGTGATACTTCAAGCTTTCTAGGTGGGATTAACGTTGAAAGTAGCGACAAGACACAAACGCTTTCAATCATGACAACGAGTGGCAATGAAATTTCAACGATTGACAGAAACCCTGCAAATGGTTCGCTCGTTGGTAATCGGACATTGGTGAGCACGGTTTATACCAATCGGCTAACCGATCGACTTATATACGTTTTCCAGAACGACAATGCGTGGCAGTTTCATGCGAATGTCCAACCAGGGAATGTTGGACAACAAGCCGGAACAGCGCAATGGTATTCCTTTGCCAATTACTTGTTCTGGGAATTCAGTCCTCAATGGGAAGGCGGAGTTCGCCTTGAATACTTCCGTGATAATAATGGGTACATAATTTCCGCCCCACTCCGTAATGAGAGCCAATTGAACAACCCGGGGTATTGGGCAGACGGATTTGCTGGAACCTTTTGGGAACTGACACTCGGCCTCAATTGGTATCCAAATAATAACTGGGTGGTTCGACCTGAGATTCGATACGACTGGTTTTCACCAAATGCTTCCACAACACCACGCCCTTACGGCAAGCCGCTTGGGCAAGCCATCGGGACAGGTGGGAATCAACTTGCGCAATTCTACGCAGGCCTTGATATCATCTGGCAGTTCTAGCCGAGATAGAACGAACGGAGACTAATCCCACCACCAAGTACCCAGAGGAATTGCCAAGCTATCACGCTCTTCGTGTAGCTCGCCGGTCTCGTCTATCTGTAAGGTACCTTGTGCGAAAGATTCTCCTGGAGTGATAACGACTCCACCACCAATTGGAGTTAATAGCCGACTACCACGTCGTACTGCATTCACCGCACAATCTATTTTCTTCGGGGCCACAAATCGTTCAATCGGATAGGCCGCCTCATCTAAGAGAACATCTGCGGACCAGCCAGCACTTTCATATGACCCATGTTCCTGCATATAGGCTGCCACGATCGCCAAATCTATTAAGGTCTTTAATTGGGCATAGACCGGATGCTGCCTGGCGATCTCAGGATATTTTAGTGTGAACGCTTGCGTAAACAGTTTACTCGCGCGACTTGGCTGCTGGGCACTCATCCTTCGACCATCGGGCAGAACCATCTCATCAGCCCCAATCAATTTCACACCTTCACCAACAAGTTCAATGGCAAGGTCATCTTCACTGACCCTAAGACACTCATAATTCGGGGTGAAAAACCATCGCTGTAATGCGTTTTTGGCGACACTGCCTGAAGATGTAAGGTCTATCCACGTACTCATTCTTACCGGTGGTTTTTCCAAACCAATGCCGATGAGTTTCATGCGATAGTCTGCTTCAACTAAGACCTGAGCGAAATGGGTATGAGGTGATACACCTTGTACAGTGACTGTCTGTGGCCCAAGCGATTCGCGCAGACCCCGAACAATATCCCCGTCAGTACCTTGTGGGTTTACAGTCCCAAGACGCTTCAGATAACTCTGCATACGGGCTAATCCTTCTCGAGTCGGATCGATCGAACAGCCGACGAGTTGATCTAATGGCTGTCCTGGTGGAAAAACTCGCATGGCAGCAGCCAGGTCTTCCAGCTGCACGATTGGGGTTTCAGATTCAACCCCGATTGGTCGCCCAAAAGAGTCTTCCGCCCACGGTTCTGCTGGGCCAGCGAGGACTACTTCACCCGGGCTATCAGGGGTTGCTGGATAAACGAAGACATACCGTATCTGGGTAAGACCAGCGAGGTTGGCCATTTCATCTGGCAATGCACCGTCCGCTTCAAGGGTTGCGGCCAGAGCTGTTTCAAGTCGTCCTAGTGCAACCTTGCGTAACTTGGAAGGACGCCGAAGATTTTTAGGGAGTTGTTCAATACTAGATCGTCGGCGAATTTGGCTGAGGCTGGAGTCTGACATAGTCAAAACCCGTAAAACTCCTTGTGGGTCAACGACAACACCTGACCCACCTGCCTGACTGCCTGTACCACCGCCACCTTGCTGGCCACCGCCACCTTGCTGACCACCGCCCATGCCACCGCCGCCCATGCCACCACCACCCATGCCACCACCACCCATGCCACCACCACCCATGCCACCACC
>MDSW01090346.1_pt1 | contig 11834 bp, 10 predicted proteins | sample 811171 | NCBI WGS metagenome assembly MDSW01 (sample SAMN05326641, study PRJNA326480) | marine metagenome | isolation source: seawater | place: Atlantic Ocean: North West | collected 2012
TCGCAACCGTATATCTGTAACCTGTTGTAGTAATGGTAAGTTGGAGGGCTTAGACTATAAGGGTAACAACAACCTAAAGCCCATTTTATTTCAAAGAGGATTGATTGATGAAGGCCGGAAAGGTAAGAATTTTAAGTGTATTGGTACTAACAACTGCATTGGCGACGTTGGGACTCCAGAAAGAACGCCCTCCAGCGGGTGAGGCATTCCTGACAGCAGCTGATGGTTTTCTTGGAACGTTGAATGACGCGGAAAAGAAACTTGCAGTGATGGACTATGACAATAGCGAACGAGTAGCGTGGCACTTCATTCCCAAAGACAGTCGCAAGGGACTGGTCGTCAAAGACATGAATACAAAACAAAGAAAAGCAGCTAGCCAAATTTTGAGGGCAGGGCTAAGTTTTCTGGGCTACAAGAAGTTCACGAATATTATGAAGTTGGAAGGTGTGCTCCATGAATTGGAAAAGGCAAGTCCGGGACGCTTTCCTCGTGATACCGAACTTTATTACTACACTCTTTTTGGAAAACCATCGAAAGATGGGAAATGGGGTGTGAGTATCGAAGGTCATCACATGTCTCTTAACTTTGTGATTGAGAATAATGTGGTTATTTCGTCGACGCCACAGGTCATGTGCTCGAACCCAACCATCGTACCAGCAGATCTGGCAGGCTTTGAGAAAGGTGCTCGCGTTCTGGACAATGAGGAAACACTTGGTTTTGACTTAGTAAATTCATTAACTGATGAGCAAAAGAAGACGGCTATCATCGCAGAAACGGCTCCTAAGGAAGTCCGCAATGCAGGACAGGCTCAGCCTCCACAAACACCCGCAGAAGGTATTTTGATTCGTGAGCTTGAAGACGAGCAAAAGAAGACGCTGCGTCAACTAATCATGACATACACACGTAGCATGGCTCCGGATATTGCAGCGAAACGTCTGTCAGATATCAAAGAGGCTGGTTGGGGTAAGGTTAAATTCTGCTGGGCTGGTGCTACCAAGCCAGGTGTTGGGCATTATTACCGAGTGCAAGGACCGACCTTTCTGATTGAGTTTGTAAATACTCAACCAGACGCGGCTGGAAATCCTGCCAGTCATATCCACTGTTTGTGGCGTGATACTCGAGGTGACTTTGCAATCGCGGTTGGAAAATAGACCACTTTTCGAAGTTAAAGAATCCGAGCGACTGCTTGTTTCCAACGCCGAAACAGGCAGTCGTTTTTTCTTAGCGATTAAAGTAATCTCGCATGCGTTGGATCTGGTCAAGGTCCAATTCGTTGGGTCGGGTATCCAGGAAGTAGTCGAGGTCATCCACGGCCGCCTGTTTTCGTCCCGTCTCAAATCGGATGATGGCTCGCATCCCTCTGTTTTGTACGTGAGTCTCGTCCAGTGCCATCAGAACTTCAAGGTATCGCAACATGGATTCCTTATCCTCTTCGTCCTGCGCTAGTCCCAGCAGGTTATTTAACATTCGCATGAGAATAGTTTTAGGGGAGGCCGTTTCCAGAAAACGATCCTGAAACAGTGCGGGGCGACCATTGGTTGCCAGTGCTTTGACTTCATCTAGGTTAAGGATTCGGGCGTCATCAAAGGGATCCAAAAATACCGGTTTCCCATCGATCAGTTGTCGTACAATGAAGTGTCCAGGGATTCCGACTCCTTCGATGTCTAAGCCCAGCCGGGTTCCTAGTTCCATGTAGAGGATTGAGAGGGTGATAGGCAGGCCCTCTCGGTCGTCTAACAGTCGGTTCATATAACTGTTCGCGCGGTGATAGTAGTCAAATCGGGCCCCGTGAAAGCCATTATCTTCATAGAGGTATCTATTTAATGCGTTGCGAATATCAGCAGGGTTACAATCCTCTGCAAGTGTTGCCTGAATATCTTTAACCATACGGTCGACTTGACGCAGGTAAGCCGGGATATTGATTTCTTCTTCGTCTACCGAGGCGATAATTAGAGAGGCCTTTAACAGGTCGATAGATACCTTGGCTTTTTCTTCGGTTTCTGAAAGGCGTTTTTCATAGGCCGCAAAGTAATCTCCCAGTTCTTTCGCAACGGCATTTGTATGGATGTCAGCGTCCAGCTTCTTTAGTTCGGCGAGTTTATCCTCGAGGCGCCTCGTTTCTTGTTGGACGATGGTTCGCGACAATTGAGGCGTGTCGAGAAATGGAGCTAGGCTTCCCGGTTTCAAATCTGCAATTGGGGGAACCTCGGAAATGGCAGCAGTGATCCGTTGTTTGGCCTCGTCACTCAGTGTGGAATGGTCGATTTCTTTGGCGACGACAAAATTACGAAAATCGGCGGAAGTCTCCCGGAATTTTGCTAAGCCGGGTTTGCCGGAAGTAAGGTTGCGGTTGGCGGATTCGAGTACCTGCTCTCCGTTAACGAACATCTTAAAATGGTCTTCCTCAATGCGAACTTTAAGGGTGTTGAATTCGCCGGACCGATAAGCTTCCGATGGCTGGTCGTAGAGAACGGTCCAGGTGAAAACGGAGGAACCTTCAAACAGTGTGAAGCGAATTTTATTGTTCGTCGGGTAGAATCCATAATGCTTGTTCCGACCGTCGGCAAAGAAGATCAGTCCGGCAGCTCCCTTTTCATCGTCGAGCTTGACTCGCACCTGAATCTCGTACGGAATTTCTGGAACTTCTCCTTGGTAGAGGCAAAGAGAACGTCCAGCAAATCCTGCGCCAGAACCGCCCGCAAGAATACGTCCTCCACGTTGCTTCCAATGAGGCCCAAATACGGGCTCCCAGTCACGGGGGTCGAGTGACCCGATCGTTAGCCATTTGTCGATACTGACGGGGTTAGGAGAGTCCAGGAGCGCTTTTAGCGGGGCAATATCGACGGCGAACCCAAGATTTGCAGTTACAAGAGACTTCATCGTGACGATCCCGTGTACGTTACCCTGCATATCAAGCACAGGCCCGCCGGAGTTGCCCGGCTCGATGGGGATTGCCAATTGCATCATTTTGCGGCCATCGATCTCGCGAACACCGGAGTTGATACCAGAGACGACACTATTTCGTAGTCCATGTGGGTTGCCCATCACGATAATCGGTGCTCCCTGTGCTAAGGAATTAATATCGCCCATAGGTAACGCTGTTAAGTCGCTAGCCTCCACCTGAATAATGGCAAGATCCATAACCCGATCGGATGCGTGGATACCGACGACTTTAAGTTCTTCACGAGACGCTGTTTCGACACGAAATTCACGTGAATCCCCGATGACATGAAGGTTCGTTACGATGAGGCCCTCTTGATCGACAACAAAACCGGTACCGACACCCTGATATTTACCGTCTCTGCCCATCGTGGAAATTGTGACTAAAGAGGGCTTGATGCTAGCGGCCAGCTGTTCGACAGTTTTAGATGTTTGTATTTCCTGTGCGTCCAGTAGGCGGTCTTGAAGGACAAAGAGACTTGCGATAAGTAGACAGGCAAGTTGGCGATGACTTTTCATGAAAGGAGGCATTAATGCACCTCTTAACTAATGGTTGAAAACCTTATTGTACCGAAAAATGATTTCTTTAATGCCTGTCTAGAAGCCGATTTGCTTTACGAAAGATAGAATTAAACATCGATTCGGTGAGTCTACCTGTGAATGTGTTCTGTTGGCTGGGATGATAGCTTCCTAATAAAATGCGGCCGTCTGCAAAGTTAAATGAATGGCCGTGTCCGAATTTTGGGATAGGTCCCGAATAAACGTCAGTATCCTTCATGAAGTCGATCACGCCGCGCCAGGCTATCTGTCCGAAGGCCAGAAAAACCTTAATAGGTAGTTGGGCTACAAGCTGTTCAAACCATGGCTGGCAAGTTAAGACTTCGTCTCTGGTAGGCTTGTTCTGAGGTGGTGCACAGTGGCAGATATTAGTGATCGCACATCCGGTCAGTTGCAAACCGTCTTGAAGATGGGTCGATTTTTCTTGGTTTGCGAATCCAGCTTTGTACAATGCTTTATACAGCCAGTCCCCACTACGGTCTCCAGTAAACATCCTTCCGGTGCGGTTAGCGCCGTGTGCTCCGGGCGCTAAGCCTACGAGTAACAACTCGGCATAAGGATCCCCGAAGTTTGAAACAGGGCCGCCCCAGTAGGTTTCATGGATGTAGGCCCGCCGTTTTACATGGGCCACTTCCCGGCAATAATCAATAAGGCGGGGACACTTCTGGCAGGCATCGATTTCCCGATTAAGTCGATTCCACCGTGGAGGCGTGCGTTTGCGTCGGACAGCTTTAGGCATAGTATTAGGTCGATTAACCTAACTCGATGCTACCGGCAAAACTCCGGTGGAAATGAACATGCTTCCAATTCCCATCGATTCTTTGCCAAATGCGGGTTTCTTCACAGCTGGCGACTGAGTCGCCCGACTCAGGTGAAGATTTTTGCGAAAGCCGAACAAAGGTAACGACAGCAGCATCATCTCCAAGCATGCGAACACGTGGGGAGCAGATGGTTGATTGTTTGCTGGCACTGGACGCTTCACGCAACAGGTAGAATGCGTGAAACGGAAGCCCTTCAACCAGTTGTCCCATTGCCTCTGGCTCGAATGCGCTGAGATTAACGTCACATAATTCCGTGTAGGTTTCGTAATCGTTGGTGTCGATCGCTTCAAGTAGCTTCTCGTTGAGTATTAGTAGTTCGTCTTCAGGTGTTAATTCCATGATTTATTTTCAGTTGTTGGTGAGTCTAAGTGGTAGGGGTTTGGTTCGGTGATAGATGCGATGGTTCAACCAGTTCGATCACGGCTGTTACCTGGGGCGGGTTTAATTTTGACGGAATAACAACAAACGCAGTGCGATAAGCCATTACTAGTAATATGATGATGCCGAGAAAACCTACAATGTTAGTGATCGGACCGTTAGTCCTGTCTCCCATAATCTTCTTGCTGTTAGTCATCCACAAAAGCACCGCGGCGAGTAATGGATTTCCAATAACCGTAACAGCTTGAGCGAATACCACAACAGGAACCGTTTCGAAGTCCATTAAGACGACGGCCAAGGCAACCACCATCCCAGTAAGTAATACGAGAGTGGTAATTATCTTTGGGCCTTTCTCTCCAGCCGTTGCTCCTAATTTGAGACCGTCTGAAAGGATAAAGCCTGCTATCATTGAATTGACTAGAAAAGAGGAATAGGCTGCCGAAAACAACCCAATGCAAAACAGCATTTTCCCGGTTTGACCGAAAGCAGGCTCAAGACCTGCCGCAACATCTTCGACACTATTGAGAGTCTCTCCGACCAGTACGGTCCCGGCAGTAGCCATCAGCATAATGGTGAGAGTAGCCATGATCACCGATCCCACCCGAGCGTCAACGAGACCGTTTTTAAGCTCACTAATAGACCATCCCTTTTGCCGGGCCAGGTAACACTGAAAATAGGCTGCTGCGACGACGAACGTTGTACCGATCAAGCCGAGCGTATCCAGACTGATTTCGGCATCGAGAGGTAGAAACCCTTTCGCTAGTGACCCGATATTTGGTTTTGCAGCCACTAAATTGATGGCAAAACAAAGAAGCATGAGTCCCACAAAAACCATCATGACTTTTTCGAGCGCTTTGTAGAAGTCTTTAAATGCAAACAAGAATGAAATCGACAGGGCATTGAAGCCAATGACGAGATAGATGGTAATGCCTTTGTCCAAATAGACATTAAAGGCAGATTGTACCCCTAGATTATTACCGAACTGGAATGCCGTGGAGATGCAAAAAACGCATAAGCCGACGATGATGGCGAGAGCCTTTCCTAAAGTCCCTCCGAGATGCTGGCGAATCAGATCCGCAGGAGAAGATTTCGCAACAACACCAATGCGAGCTCCCATGCTCATGAAGAACATCATAAAGATGCACGCAACGACGACGATCCAGATCATGCTAAATCCATTGCCCGCACCGATCTTGTTGCTTGTGAGAATACTTCCGGGTCCGATGACGACACAGGCCGTGATAATACCTGGCCCGATGGCCTGATACCATTTACGCGATGGTGCTTCTTCCGTTGTTTCGTATTCTGACATGACGGGCTGCTCCAGAAAGGATTTGCAAGTAATCCAATATTGTAACGGATTGGTGAGTTAGGCGTTATCGAATTGTTCTACCACCCGGAGGACTTCCGCAATACAGTTGTTGATGTGCGTTGCATGCGTCCGGAAAGAGAGAACGCAAATTCGAATGGTGAATACATCGTCTAGATAGGTGGAGGAGAGAAGAAATCGCTTCGAGGAATTAAGTTCGGTCAGGAAATGCTGATTGAGCTCATTCAATTCGCCGTCAGACAGGTTGTTTGCTATAGGATTGTAGCGGAACGCAAAGGTTGACAGAGTCGGCGCGGCCAGTATCTCAATATTCTCCAGTCTGGAGATTTCCTGATATGCAAGGTTGCAAAGATCTAATTTCTCATCCAAATAGCTACCAAAGACAGGGGATCCAAACAGTTTAAATGGCAGCCAGATACGAAGGCCACGAAAATCGCGTGACAACTCAGGGGACAAACCGCAAAAATCAACGTGATGGTCATGGTCCTGAAAAGGAGGCAGGTATTTCGCGGATACCTTATGAGCCGACTCTAAATTTGATACATCCTTTACCAGTAAGCATCCGGTCCCATAGGGAAGGAAGAGTCCCTTGTGAGGGTCTAGTGTAATCGAATCTGATAACGCTAAACCATGCAGGATTTGTTTACCTCGTTCGGTGAACATGAAAAATCCGCCATAAGCCGCATCTGTATGTAGCCACATTTCTGATTGTTTACAGATTCGGGAGATTTCTACGAGCGGATCCACTGTTCCGGTATTAGTGGTACCGGCATTAGCAACAACTAAGAACGGTCTTAGGCCTTTGTTTCGATCTTCCTCAATCAACTCTTCGAGGTGTAGGACCGAAAGAGCTAGATTGACAGTATCGACTTGACGGATGTTTTGCTCAGGAAATCCTGCGAGAACCGCTGCTTTGGTCACGCTGTGGTGTGCCTGAGAGGTTGTGTAAATGGTTCCGCTAAGAAAATTGTCGTCTAGAAGTGTACGTCGGGCGGTCACAATGGCAGACCAGTTCGCCATAGAACCGCCGGTTGTAAGGTACCCGCCACTTCCATGAGGGTACCCAACCAAACTGGTAAACCATTCGACCACATCAGCCTCAATATTGGCAAAGCCAGGTGCAACCTGCCACAGGGTTATGAATTTATTGAGAATGCCGCTAATTAGATCTGCAATGGCAGCGTGAGGCAGTCCACCTCCCGGGACATAGGCCAGGTAGCCTCCACAGGACGGATTGTAGCTGGGATTAACCCGTTGATTGAACAGGTCATCAAGCACGTCTTCCAGAGGGAGACCGCGTTCAGGTATCTTTTCACGCGGGGTAATTCCTGCTGCGGATGGATCAGGTAAAGCCCATGCTGGTTGTTGATCAAGTGTAGTGATGTGTTGACCAAGGTACTCCAGCGTCATCTCGATATCCTGACGCAATTGGTCGGCAGTCAATTCCAGTGGTGAATTATCGTCAGAGATTTGCATGTCAGGGTCCGATGGTAACTTAAAGTCCTGCTTTATATGGTAAAACAAGAGGCAGGAAGAGGAAGTGATGCTTAATACCGGAATCGTTAGTAATTGCTGGAATTTCTATTTGCAAAATGGTGTGGGCCTGCGCGATTTGATAGGCCATGCGGCTGATTTAGAGATGCGAGATATTGAATTGCGCCAGGGTTCTTTAGGAGATTTAGAGCCGACACATCATAATCCGCACCTTGATGAATGGAAGGCCATTGCTCAGGCCCATCACAACTGCCGTTTTGATTATGCGATGAGTTTCCCATTCTTTGCCGGCCCATTCGATAGTAGTGCCTGTGATCTGCAGTTAGGTAGGGATGTGGCGCTTGCCTGCGGAAATGGCGATGCGCATTTGCGATTGGTAGACGTTATCAGCGATAACGATACGGCAGAGATGAATTTTGCAGCGACGGTTGAAAGTCTCGCTCAGGTGGCAGACGATCTTGACGAGCAGGGAATTCGACTTACGATTGAACATTCTTTTCAAACATGGGATTTCTTCTGGCCGCTTTTTCAGGAGGTGCGCGAGAAAAGCCTTAGCGGCAATGTCTGGCTTTGTTTTGATCCGGCAAACTTTTCGTTAGCCCGTGAGGTGTCGCGGATTATGGAAATTGTTGTCGCGATTGATAAGGCTTACATCTCGATGCTACACGTAAAGCAGGCAAACAACGGGGTGATTGAGACGGAACTCTGTGATGGAGATGTTCCCTGGGCAGAGGTGGTACAAGAGCTCTTAAAGTCAGGATATAACGGGCCGATGATGTTTGAATTCACGTCGTCACCGGAAGTGGAACGCGTAACCGCCGAAGCGCTCTATAAATGGCGAACGTGGTTGCAGTGATAAAAAGGGGATTTGAGCTATGAGTCCGGCGTTGATTGCGGAAAATATCGCGAAAGTGAGAGAGACCATTGTTGAGTGTGCCGAGAAGTCGGGACGGCTGTCGACGGATATTACATTGGTTGGGGTATGTAAGTATTTCGGTGACGAGGTGACGCGAATGGTCGCAGAAGCTGGCTTGTTTGATCTTGGCGAAAACCGTCCTCAGCAGTTGTGGAATAAGGCGTCATCACTCGATGCTCTACCAATTCGGTGGCATCAGATCGGACATTTGCAACGCAATAAGGTTCGTCGTTCGCTGCCTTTCATACATTTGTTCCATGCGGGTGACAGTATGCGTTTATTGGTCGAAATAAATAAAGAGGCAGACCGAGTGCAAGCAGTGCAAGATGTGCTATTGGAAGTAAATGTGTCCGGTGAAGAAGCAAAACACGGGTTTATGCCCGATGAGATGGACGCAGTACTCGAGGAATGTGCGGGTTTATCCTCGCTCCGTGTTCGCGGGTTAATGGCAATGGCAGGGTTGCATTCGGGATTGGATGGTGCTGCCGCTGAATTCGAATCGTTGCGTTCACTTAAGGAACGTCTGGAAAGGTCAAAACCCGATAATGTGGAGCTAGGCGAGCTATCGATGGGGATGAGCCGAGACTATCATATAGCCATTGAGCATGGAGCTACGATCGTCCGGGTGGGTAGTAGTTTGTTCGAAGGAATCCCACGTACATAGCCCCGCATGTCGATTGCGTCCTATTTATAGCAAGTCAACTATGTTAGTGCAGAAACTCGAAGTCATTTAAGCAGGGAACGATGGACGGAATGTATGAACTGCTACTGAAATTCCCGAAGGCACTGCATTGGGGATTGCCGGCTTACCTTCTTGAACAAGGCGATTCAAAACGGAGCTGGGAAGAAAATTCAGAAAGGCAGGATTGTTCGGCTAGTGCTGTATTAGGTGCCTTAGAAGCTGCCTATGATCTAAACACTTGCCCTAAGAGTGATAAGTCGAGGGAAAAGCGGATCACAGGACTCGCTGCTTACGCAGAAGTAGTGATCAACAGGCATGAACTACACAACAATCCATGGAACGTATTAATTGCGGGAGCTGAGATCCCAGCAGTTCTTGCAGAACTTAGCCCGAATAATAAAGAGGTTCGTAAACTGTTAAAAGGGGCCGGTCCGCTACTCGCTGAATCAGCGAATTTACTGTTTGATGAAGAGGGTGTCATTGGTTCGCGGCATTTTCCTCAGTATGCGGCAATCGTAGCGACATGGACCAGATGTTTTGCCGCTTCGAGACGAAAACAAATCAATCTCAAATTAAAGAAAGGCTTCATCGCTACCTTTGAATGGACCGCTCGCCATCTATTGCTTTGCTCGAATGGTAAACGCGCGATTAGTGATTTGGCTGGCGGAGGCGAAATCAAGCTAGCGAAACCCTTCGTGGCCTTATTGTTAAAACTGGGCGGAGATCTCTCTGATAAGCGACTTGCGTCCCATATGGGCTATACGCAACGAAAATTCCCAAATCCCATTGCTCATCATCACTTGCCAGACGCCACGATCCATTCGGCCGACTCGCAAATTGGGGTGATGCGATCTGGTTGGGAGTCAAATCGCTGTGAACTCTATATTCGGCATGAACAGAAGGACGTATACGTTGACCTTGTATCTGCTGGAACTCTGGTATTCCGGGGCAACCTCGCAACTAATCTGGTCGTTGACGGAACGCAGTTGACACCTCTCGGAGCATGGGAAGAAGTTTGCTGGGAAAGCGATGATGATGTTGAATATTTAGAGTTGGAAATCCGTTTTTCCGGCGGTTGGAAACTGCAAAAACAATTTCTACTCGCCAAACAAGACCAGCTTGTTTTGGTTGGCGATGTTGTTCTCGGAGACGGCTGCCGGGGTACGATTCAACTCCAACAGTCCTATCGATTTGGTGAAGGGGTCAGCTTTCATTCGTCGGAAGAACACTCGGAAGGGTTTTTGTGGGGCAAAGATCCTATCGGAATGGTGTTGCCACTAGCGTTGCCGGAATGGCGAGTCGGGAGTCGGTGCGGCAGTCTTACCGAACAGGATGGTTTACTCAGCTATAAAGTGACGGCAAAAGATTCTGCAGGCCTTTATGCTCCTCTGCTGCTGGTTTTATCCCGCAATAAAGTGACAAAGAATTATACTTGGCGACAGCTCACCGTTGCCGAAGAATTAAATATACAGCCAGCGGACGTTGCGAGGGGCTATCGAATTCAGATTGGTAAGAAGCAGTGGCTCTTATATCGTTCGATGACGGAGTTTGGCAACCGAACGCTACTTGGGCAAAACTATTCGTCTGAATTTGCATTCGGCGAATTTCTGGACGACGGCACGGTATACGAGTACGTAGAGATTGAATAGGTGTCAAATGATAACGAGGTTTGTTGTTATGAACAGAGTCTATATTCTTGCTTTGTTGGGTGTATCACTTCTGACATTTCCTGCGGTGGCTCAAAACGGAGCCAATGACGGTAATGCGGTGACGCAGAGTCCGGAAAAAAGGGTGTTTAAGGCCCTTGGGAACGGGGCGTCGGTTCTTTCTCTATTACCCGATGGAGGTTTATGGGTCGACCTTAACCGAAAATGGGTCGTCGCGGATGGCGAAGTTTGTTTGACAGCAGGGCCGCTTGAAATGTTCGCATGTCCAACGGGAACGAAGGAACATGAATCGGTCGTTGCCGTCAAATCGTCGGCGCGGTTTGTGCATGCTGCGCTCCTGGCAATTGGGGCAAAAACCGGTGAGCCTGTGAAATTTGACCCCGAGTACATACCGGCAAGCGGTTCGGTGATTGATGTGATTTGTGTCTGGAAAGATAGCGAGGGTAAGGTACAAACGGCGCTCGCCCAGGATTGGGTAACGAAGGGACGCAGCAAGAAAACACTCGATCATGCGTGGGTGTTTGCCGGTAGCGGCTTCTGGAAAGATTCATCGACAGGTGAAAGACGTTATTATGCGGATGATGGCGCCATGATTTGCGTCTCCAACTTCCCGACGGCAACGATGGATATTGCTGTCGAAAGTACAAAAGATAATAACTTTTTGGAGTATCATGCCAATTCGGCGAGATTGCCTGAAGTAAGGACTCCGGTACGTTTGATCATGGTAAAGCGGCCGGGAAGGATGACCAAGAAAACACCGCGCCGGCTCGACTCAAATGCTGAAATTTTGACCCACGTTAAACAATGGGCTCAGGCCATTGAAACGGGAAAGCAACCACCAAAACTCCCCTCGTCTGACGACACCCCAGCTGGCACTGAAGCATCGGATGAGTGATCTTGGATAGTTGGTTTGTACGGCTAGATTCCGCAGTGCGTTAACACTTCCTCCGCGGACGCAATATAGCTGGTATAAAAAGGACCGAATTCAGCGTACTTAGCACTCGCTTCGTCAAAACGCATAAGGTAAACGATATCTTTTAGATATTCA
>MDSW01134775.1_pt1 | contig 11834 bp, 8 predicted proteins | sample 811171 | NCBI WGS metagenome assembly MDSW01 (sample SAMN05326641, study PRJNA326480) | marine metagenome | isolation source: seawater | place: Atlantic Ocean: North West | collected 2012
ACCTCCATTAGATATTGTAAAAGTTCCTCCCTGAAGATCATTTATGGTAATTTTGCCCTGCTTTGCTTTTTCAGAAAGTAAAAAAATATTTCTTTCTATGTCTGCAAAAGAAAGTTCATCGGCCTTTTTCAAAACTGGAACCACTAAACCTTTTTCTGTGCCTATAGCTATAGAAATATTATAATAATTTTTATATATAATATGCTCTTTTTCTATTTCGGCGTTTACTGCAGGAAAATTTTTTAAAGCAACAACTGATGCTTTAACAAAAAATGACATGAAGCCTAATTTAACTGAATATTTCTTTTGGAAGTCTTCCTGATAGTCTGTTCTCATTTGTATGATATTTTGAACATTCACCTCATTGAAAGTCGTTAACATTGCTGCCGTATCTTGAGCTTCTTTTAATCTTTTCGCTATAGTAATTCTTAGCCTGCTCATTTTTACTTTTTCCTCTGTTCCATGAGTAATTTTTCTTTTTGAAGGTTGGGGCATGTTACCCATTAAATTCAACAAGTCAGATTTAATTATATTTCCTTTTGGACCCGACCCTTCAATATTTGATACATCAATATTTTGTTCCTCTACAATTTTTTTAACTGAGGGTGATAAATGTTTTTTAGTTTTTGGTGGTATATACTCTTTTTTTTCTTCAATATCTTCTTGCACTAATGTGTCTAAAACTAAAGCACCGTTTGAACCTTTTTCTTCACTTTCATCAACAAGTTTTAAAGTTTCAGATTTAATATCAATTTTTTTTTTAGTTTTTTTTACATTTTCTTTAGCGGCAGTTTTAGGAGGAACATAAGTTTTTTTGTCATGTTCATTGCCCTCATCATCAGCTTCACTTTTTGTAGATTTCGTTCCGCTAACAAGACCTAATATAGCTCCAACAGCAACAGTATTTCCTTCTTTTACAGAAATTTTTGACAGTGTTCCACTTAAGGGACTCGGTACTTCTATATTTACCTTGTCAGTTTCTAACTCTACTAATGGCTCGTCTGCTTCGACATTATCATTTTCAGATTTTAACCATTTTGAAACTGTTGCCTCAGTTACAGACTCGCCCAATGATGGTACTAAAATTTGATTTGCCATTACTATCTAAGTACCTTTTCTATTATTTCCTTTTGCTGTGCAAGATGTTTTTTGAGATATCCACTAGCTGGGGATGCGGCAGGTTTTCTTCCGATATATTGAACATCATTATTTTCTGCCTTTATGTAATTCAAGCTCCATTGAATATAGTTTCTTGCAGTATTCCACGCTCCCATATTTTGAGGTTCTTCTTGGCACCAATAAAATTTAGAATTTTTCTTAAATCTTTTCAACTCTTTAGCAAGCGTTTTCACGGGAAAAGGATATAATTGTTCTATTCTTATAATAAATACTTCTTTATTTTTTATTTTTTCTCTGGCTTCAATAAGATCAAAATAAATTTTACCTGAACACATAATAACTTTTTTTATTTTTTTATCTTGATGAAGTTGAATTAAGCCATACTTTTTAAAATCTGCGTGATCATTAAGAACTCTATGAAACGTATTTTGTTTAGTAAAATCCTCCATATTTGAAGTACATCTTTTGTTTCTCAATAGTGATTTTGGTGTCATGATTATTAGAGGTTTTCTAAAATCTCTATGTATCTGTCTTCTTAAAGCATGAAAATAATTTGCAGGCGTTGTGCAATTTATAACTTGGATATTTTCTTGCGCACATAATTGCAAAAATCTTTCTAGTCTTGCAGATGAATGTTCGGGTCCTTGACCTTCATAGCCGTGGGGAAGTAGCATTACTAAACCGTTTGCTCTAGCCCATTTTCTTTCGCCAGAGGTAATAAACTGATCTATAATAACTTGAGCTCCATTTGCAAAATCACCAAACTGAGCCTCCCAAACTACTAGAGTGGTTGGTTCTGATAATGCATATCCATATTCAAATCCAAGAACAGCCATTTCTGAAAGTAGACTATCTATTACTTCGTATCTTTTTTGATTTTTTGAAATATTGTTCAATGGAGTATAGTAAGTACTATCTCTTTGATCTCTAAGAACAGAGTGACGTTGACTAAAAGTACCTCTACCAGAATCTTGACCAGAAAGTCTGACTGGATAACCTTCGTCTAATAATGTTGCGAATGCTAATTGTTCAGCAGTAGCCCAGTCAAACCCCTTGCCAGTAGCAAACATTTTCTTTTTATTATCAAATATTTTTTTAATGGTTGGGTGAGAATTAAATTCTTTTGGAATTGATGTAATTTTCTCTCCTATTTTTTTTATTTTTTCATTAGATACACCGGTGATTCCTCTTCTATCTTTTCCTTTTTCAGGTTTATATCTTGACCAAACACCTGCATACCAATCTAATTTTGGCTTGTATTCTTTTGCTGTTTTAAATTGTTCTTCAAGAAGATTTTTAAATTTCATTTTCATACTATTAAATTCTTCTTGGGAAACAACGCCTTCTTTAATCAATTTTTCGGCATAAATATTTAATGCTGTCTTATGTTTTTTAATTTTTGAATACATCACTGGTTGGGTAAATGAAGGTTCGTCACCTTCATTATGCCCAAATCTTCTGTAACAAATAATATCTATTACTACATCTCGGTTAAATTTTTGTCTAAATTCCATTGCAACTCTTGCGCAATGAACTACTGCTTCTGGATCATCACCATTCACATGTAGAATTGGAGCATCAACCATTTTTGCTAAATCAGATGGGTATGGAGAAGAGCGAGCAAATTTTGGACTAGTAGTAAATCCTATTTGATTGTTAACAATAATGTGAATTGTACCTCCAGTATTGTGACCGGGAAGTCCTGACATAGCAAAACATTCAGCAACAACACCTTGTCCTGCGAATGCTGCATCCCCATGAATTAAAATCGGAACTACTTGTCTTCTTTTTTTATCTTTATGAAAATACTGTTTAGCACGTGTCTGTCCAAGTACTACTGGATTTACAGCTTCGAGATGTGAAGGATTGTCTGCCAAAGAAATGTGGACTAAATTACCATCAAATTCTCTATTTGAAGAAGCACCTAAATGATATTTCACATCTCCAGTCGAATCGGCACTAAAAGAAGCATACTCCCCAGCAAACTCATTGAACATTCGCTTATAAGATTTTTGCAAAACATTTGCCAAAATATTTAATCTTCCTCTATGTGGTTGACCAATTTTAATTTCTTTAACCCCGAGTTGGCCACCTCTTTTTACTAATTGCTCTAAGGCCGGTATTAAAGATTCCCCTCCATCTATACCGAACCTTTTTGTACCAACAAATTTAACTGCTAAGAATTTTTCAAAACCTTCGGCTTGTATTAATTTATTTAATATGGCCTTTTTTCCATTGATAGTAAATTTTATTTGGGTTTCTTTTTTTTCCATTCTTTCTCTAAACCACACTTTTTCAACTGGGTCTGAAATATGCATGTATTCTACTCCAATAGTTGAACAATATGTTTTTCTAAAAAATGAAAGAATTTCATTAATGGTTGCATATCCTTTCTCCATATATGCACCGATATAAATCTTTTTATTATAATCCTCTTTTTTGAAGCCATGATCAGATGGATGTAAATCTTCGAGATATTTTCTTTCCATCATTCCAAGAGGATCAAGATTTGCAATAAGATGTCCTCTAATTCTATAGGCTCTTATTAATGCAATCGCTTTTACAGACTGCTCTTTCTCTTTTTCAAAATTCTCTTGTGTAATTAAATCGCCATTTTTTGGTAAATTCTGATTTTCTTCAAATACTTTTTTTGAAATTTCTTTATCTGAAATATCTTTTTTTTTAGGTGCCCAGCTTGGACCTAATATTTCTGATTTAATTATATCTCGCTGTTCATTCAATCCATCAAAAAATTCTTTCCAGCTTTGTGGAACATTTGTTGGATTATTTAAATATTTTAAATAAAGTTGTTCAATAAATGGACTATTATTACCATGCAAAAAAGAAGTTTTTTCAAAAATTATATTTTCCTTATTTGAAGCCATAGAAAATTAAAGTAAATTTATTTGATTATAAAATTGAAAAAACTATCTTGCAAGTTTGTCGTGCAATGTTTTTCCAATTTTTGCTGGAGATTCTGCGACAGAAATGCCACAAATTTTCATTTTTTCTATTTTATTTTCCGCACGACCCTTTCCGCCTGATATAATGGCACCAGCATGTCCCATTCGTTTGCCAGGTGGTGCTGTAAGACCAGCAATAAATCCTACTGTTGGTTTTTTAATTTTTGAAGATTTTATAAATTCTGCTGCTTCTTCTTCTGCACTTCCGCCAATTTCTCCAATAATCAAAATTGAGTGAGTTTCAGGATCATTTAAAAAAAGTTCTAAACAGTCTATAAAACTAGTTCCATTAATTGGATCACCTCCAATTCCAATACAAGTGGACTGCCCTAATCCTATTTGGGTTGTTTGTGCTACAGCTTCATAGGTTAGAGTACCGGATCTAGAAACTATTCCAACTGATCCCTTCTTGTGTATATTTCCAGGCATAATGCCAATTTTGCATTCTTCTGGAGTTATAATTCCCGGGCAATTCGGACCAATTAATCTGCTTTTGCTTTTTTTTAAAGCCTGCCTAACTTTTATCATATCTAAAATAGGTATGCCTTCAGTGATACACACAATTAATTCTATTTTGGATTCTATTGCTTCAAATATTGCAGAAGCACAAAATTTTGCAGGTACATAAATCATTGATGCATTTGCTTTTGTAGTTTTTACTGCTTCATCGACAGTGTTAAAAACTGGTAGACCTAAATGTTTTTGTCCACCTTTACTTGGAGTAACCCCCCCTACAATTTTTGTTCCATATTTTAACGCTTGCTCAGAATGAAAAGTACCATGATGTCCTGTGAAGCCCTGACAAATTACCTTTGTATTACTATCTATTAAAACGGACATTCACCCCACCGCCTTCACAATTTTTTTAGCTGCATCATCTAAATCACTAGCAGATAAAATTTTTAAATTTGAATTTTTTAAAATTTTGTTTCCTTCCTCAAAGTTAGTACCCGAGAGTCTCACAACTAATGGTACATTCATTTTAGTTTCCTTGGCAGCTTCAATTAATCCTTTAGCTAACTCATCGCATCGAAGAATTCCCCCAAAAATATTAACTAAAATTCCTTTAACGCTCTTATCAGAAAGTATAATTTTAAATGCGGCAGCAACTTTTTCTTTTGAAGCTCCTCCCCCGACATCCAAAAAATTGGCAGGTTCTTTACCATACATTTTTATTATATCAAGTGTCGCCATAGCTAACCCAGCTCCATTTACCATGCAACCTATTGATCCATCTAATTTAATATAAGATAAATTATGTTTACTCGCTTCTATTTCAATTGGATCCTCTTCATCTAAATCTCTTAGTTTTGATATTTCAGGATGTCGAAATATTGCATTATCATCAAAATTTATTTTTGCATCTAGGCACAATAAATCATCAGTTTCTGTTATTACTAGAGGATTTATTTCAACCAAATTTGCATCTTTAGTAATAAAAAGATTAAAAATTGAATTAATTATCTTGTTGGCTTGTTCTTTCTGTTTTTTGTTTAAATTAAAAATATTAGTAATTTTATTTAGATCATCATTTAAAATTTTATCTGCTAAATTAAATTTTGTGGTAACAATTTTCTCTGGATTATCTTTAGCTACTTTTTCAATATCCATTCCACCTTCGGTGCTGCTAATAAATGCAACTTTTGAACTTGTCCTATCAATTAAACAAGCAAGATAAAATTCTTTTTTAACATTGCATGCTTCTTCAATATAAATTCTTTTAACTTTCTTACCTTTTTTTCCTGTTTGGTGCGTAACCAAAGTTTTTCCAAACATTGCAGAAGTTTCTTTTAATAAATCATCTTTATTTTTAACTAATTTAATGCCTCCAGCTTTACCCCTGCCTCCTGCATGAATTTGGGCCTTTACTACTAGATTGTTTGTATTTAAGTTTTTAATTTTTTTATCGATTTCATTTAAACTAAAAATTACATTACCTTTTGGAACTGGAATTTTAAATTCTTTTAGAAGTTCCTTGGCTTGATGTTCATGTATATTCATTGCAAATATCTAGTTCTTTACACTCTCTATATAGCCAACATTAGCTAAAATATTTTTTACTAATTCTGATTTATTTATTTTAGTGGCAATACTAAAAACCATTATATTAAAAAATAAGAGTAGTAATAGGATAATTATTAAATAAACATTAAAATCAAATAACAAAAAATTAAATAACATAAACATTAAAGAAGTAACTAGTACTCTGTTTTTAAAAACTGAGATTACTTTTAAAGCAAAATGAATTAATGAAAAATAATTATTTTGGCTTTTTCCAAGTATTCTTTTTTTTCTTGGCGCATATATTATCTTTTTTTTCCTAAAATGTTTTGCTAGTGAGCCAACGTACGCTAAATTTATATCGTTGGTTGATAGAATTTTATCCAAAGAAGTAAAGTGTAAATAACTATAAACGCCATACTTTAAATATTTCCATGTTAGAAAAAAAGTAATGTACAAATATGCTTGGTATAAAATTTGAAAAAATAGACCATCGTCTCTCTTTGTTCTGTTAATTGTAATAGTTTTTTCTGGCTCTTTTTTTGCTTCATTTATAATATCAACTAAATTTTTTGGATCATCTTGACCATCTGCATCCATAACTATAATGCCACCTTTAAAATTATTTTTTTTTAAATAACTCAACCCAGTAGCTATAGCTATTTGTGCTTTAACATTTTTTTTTAAGTTTAAAACTTCTATATTTTTCAACTTTAAAATTTTTTTAAAAGATAAGTTATTTTTTAATGTTGAGCCGTCATTTATAATCAAAATACTAATTTCGTTATTTATATCTTTAATTGCATAGTCAATTTGGGGAATTAACAAATTTAAACAATCCCAATCATTAAAACTAGGAATTAAAATAACAAATTTATTCATTATGATTTAAAAACTATTTTCTTTTTGTAAAAGTTGTTAATCCTAATTTTCTTTTATTTAGTCTTGAAGAAGCGCAATGTATATGTGTTCGATCCACGATAAGACTCTCTCCAACTTTCCAATTGTAAATCATTTCAACTTCCATGCCTCTTAGATTGTTAATATCTATGTGACTTAAATATTTTGCATGCATGTCTTTATCAAATTCAATTTCTCCTAGATGATCTTTTGATCTAGCGTTTTGTCCTGGTTTTGGTTTAAAATTTAATTCCTCTTCATTATTAGTAAAGGTCGTTGATTGTTTATACCATCTCTTTTTAAAAAAAACTGTATCACCCGGTTCTATTAGAGGTGTTACGATTTGTTTATAAATTAATGCATTTTCATCAAATCCTGTGTCAACATGTAAAGGAAGTGGAGCAAAACTTTCATGAAAAAGACCAAAAAAATCCTCTCCTGTTTCTGATTTAAGATTATCCATTTCAAATTCTCCTAAAATTTCTTTTAATTTAGAAGAATAAATTTTATCAAGTGTTTTATTATAATTTTGTAACCATCTTTTTTTTATAACATTTTGCTTTTTGTTGTTAACTGTAACAGGTAATGATTCGTATAGTTTTAATATACTTTTAATCTCTTCTTCAGAAAATATTTTGATAACCTTTGGTGGGCCTTCAAATTTTTTAATACTTTCGATATTTTTTATTTCCATAAAGTTTCATAATTCTTTTAATTGTTATTATATTTATATGCAATTTTTTAATTCATAGCTTGTCAATTGTTGCATTAAAGAAAACTTTTCATAACAATTTTTATATAGGTCAATATAGTGAAAATTATTATTTTCATTAGCTGTGTTTATTACATAAATAACTGAAATTTCATTACGTTTAATTAGATTGTCCATTAATTCCTGATATTTTGAGACATATTTATTTCCTTTTATAGGGTGTGTGGTGCCGTCTCCAGTATAAATTCTGCTAGGTGCAAAAACATCCTGATCTAAAATTACTGAAAAAAAAGGATAATTAGTTATTATCATTTTGCTTCTATTATCACTTTTTAAAATTAATTTTATTTTATTAATAAGATCTATTTCCTTTTTGGGGTCATTTTTAAACTGAGGAGTAATCCATTTTAAGCCAGCAAGTCTATTATCTATTTTATTTGCATTTATCACTAGTTCAAAATTTGCACCTATCAATTCATGAAACTTCCTGTTCTCATTAAATCTTAAGTGATATTTAAATGTTGAAAATAAGCAAATTATTATAATGAAAAAAGTTATAGCTTTTTTAAATTTTAAATTACTAAGATTTAAAGATATATGAGAAAATGCTGATAAAATAGGAATTAAAAAAAAAATAAACGTTTGATTTTTTGTTAAAATTTGGTGCAAAATTAATGAAAACGTTAAACAGGTTAAAGTCAAGAAAGAATAAAAGTCATTTTTTTTAGTATAGTTCTTTTCATTGAAAAGTTTTTTTAAGTTCACATAAACTAAAAAAAATATTGCTAAATATATAAAAATAAAGTGTTCAACGATACCACTAAAAGTAAAATTATAATCAACAAATCTCTCTTTACCTACTGTTTGAGGATAAAAAATATACTGATCAAAAAATGCAGAAATCAATATTCCTTGGGTTTTGCAAAAAACTAGAAAAAGCGAAATAAATATAAGTGTTCCTAATAAACAATTTTTTATAACTGAGAGTTTTTTATTTTTTACTACATAAAAAATTGTAACTAAAAATATAAATATAATTAAATATCCTGCGGGTACTTGTTTTGAAAGAAAAGCAAAACCAAAAAGTATTGGCATTAATATCCAATAAAAATTTTTCTGTGTATTAATTGCGAAAAAAAAGCAATAAACGGCTAATAAAGAAATAAAGGCAGAATGATGATCAATAAATGGGGTCCCGCTTGATGGATATGCAAGTACTGATAAGAGTAAAGAATAAAAAAAACAAAAATTAATATTTAGTTTAAAATTTTTTAAAATAAAAAAAGTACTTAAGGTTAATATCGCATTTATTAAAGAAGCTTGAAATACATATGCTTGCCAATTCACTCCAAATAAATAAAAAAAAATTGCAGACATATAATCAAGTAACGGACCTTTGATTAACCAATAATCCACGAATGGGATACTGCCATTTAAAATTCTATAACCAGAATCAAAAAAGTGAAAACTGTCCATAGGAAATGTACCGCGATTGCCGTAATACTGATTAATAATTATAGAAAAAGTTAAAAGAACTAATATGTATATTTTATTTCTATATTTTAATATTGAAGAAGTCATAATTTTTTTTTTATTATTTAATATAATTAATTAAAAATTAATTAGCTAGACTTGGGTCAATTTTAATTGCAATTTTTAAAAGATCTTTTACTGCTTTTACTGATACTTCAAAATTTTCTTTTTCTTTTGTATCCAATTTAATTTCAACTATTTTTTCTACGCCTTTATTACCTATGATTGCTGGAACTCCTGCATATAATTTATTAAAGCCATATTCCCCATTAAGATATGCTGCACATGGTAATGTTTTTTTTAAGTTTTTAATATATGATTCGGCCATTTCTACCCCTGACGCTGCAGGAGCATAAAATGCAGATCCCTTTTGGAGAAATTTTATTATTTCAGCTCCACCCTTTCTTGTCCTAGTGATAATATCTTCCAGTTTTTCTTTTGTAATTTTGTTTTCTTTTATTAATTCAATTAAAGATTTTCCATTTATAGTAGTACGATTAGGCATGGGAACCATTGTATCTCCGTGACCTCCTAAAACTAAAGTTTTAATTTTTTTAACCGGCACATTAAACTCTTGTGAAAGAAAATAATTAAATCTGGATGAGTCCAAAATTCCAGCCATACCTACAACTTTATTAGCAGGCATGCCTGAGTATTTTTGAAGGGCCATAACAATAATATCCAGTGGATTTGTTATACAAATTACAAAAGCATTTGGTGAAGTTGATTTTATTCCATTTGCAACTTCTTTTATTATTTTTAAATTTATTTCTAATAAATCATCTCTTGACATGCCTGGCTTTCTTGGCACCCCTGCAGTAATAATAATTACATCGCTATTTTTTGTATCTTCATAAGAACTAGTTCCTGTGAGGTTTACATCATTACCATCAACTGCTGTTGATTGAGCTATATCTAAAGCTTTACCTTTCGCTATACCTTCGGCTACATCAAAAAGAACTACATCCGCTAATTCCTTAATACTTATAAGATGAGCTAAAGTGCCACCAATTTGGCCGGCGCCTATTAATGAAATTTTTTTTCTCATATTAATTAATTAAGTGTTGGCATAACAAACTCAGGGTCAGCTGCCAATCCTTTTGGCCATTTTGAAGTTATAGTTTTTAGTTTCGTATAAAATTTAACACCTTCATTGCCATGCATTCCAGAGCTACCAAACAACGATCTTTTCCAACCACCAAAAGAATGGTAAGCAACAGGTACTGGAATTGGTATATTAATTCCAACCATTCCAATTTTTATTTTACTAGCAAAAGTTCTTCCTACATCTCCATCGCGGGTATATATACTTGTTCCATTGCCAAATTCATGTTCATTCACTAATTTTATAGCTGACTCAAAATCTTCTACCCTGACAACTGAAAGGACTGGGCCAAAAATCTCTTCTTTATAAATTCTCATTTTTTGTTCAACATTATCAAAAAGGCAACCTCCCATGTAAAATCCTTTTTCATAACCTTGTAATTTTATATTTCGACCATCCACAACTAACTTTGCACCTTCTTTAACACCAAGATCAACATAACCTTTTACTTTTTCCAAATGTTCTTTTGTTACTAAAGGACCCATTTCAGAATTTTTATCTAACCCGGGTCCTATTTTTAGAGACTCAACTTTTTTAGCTAAATTACTTACAAGTTGATCTCCAATTTTTCCAACAGCAACGGCAACGGATTGGGCCATACATCTTTGTCCAGCTGATCCATAAGCAGCACCAATTAAACCATTTACTGCTTGATCAAGATCACAGTCTGGCATAACTACACAATGATTTTTTGCTCCACCTAATGCTTGAACACGTTTTTCATTTTTTGCAGCATTTTCATAAATATATTTTGCAATAGGTGTTGATCCAACAAAGCTAATAGCAGCCACTTCTTTGTTAGTTAATAATGCATCGACCGCTTCTTTATTTCCATTAACTACGTTAAAAACTCCATCAGGTAATCCGGCTTCTTTAAATAATTGAGCCAATTTAATCGCACAAGAGGGATCTTTTTCACTTGGCTTAAGTATAAAAGTATTTCCACAAGCTATAGCGATAGGAAACATCCAAAGTGGAACCATGGCAGGAAAGTTATAGGGAGTTACACCAGCACAAACTCCCAATGGTTGTCTAATCGACCAGCTATCAACATCGGTGCCAACATTTTCGGTAAACTCTCCTTTAAGAAGGTGAGGTATGCCGCATGCAAATTCAACAACTTCTAACCCCCTCGTTAATGATCCTTTAGCATCCTCATAAACTTTTCCATGTTCTAAAACTATAAGTTTTGTTAACTCGTCTGAATTTTTTTCTATAAGTTCTTTAAATTTAAATATAACTCTTGCTCTTTGCGCTGGCGGTTTCAACGACCAATTTACAAATGCTTTTTTAGCTTTTTCAACTGCAAAATCTATATCTGATTTAGAGGCTAATTTAACATTAGCTGTTTGTTCGCCTGTAGCAGGATTAAAAACCTTAGATGTTTCTTTTGATGATCCTTGGGTTATTTTCCCATCTATAAAATGTTCAATTAAATTCATTTCTGTCTAAAATGATTTAATTAAGCTTCTAGCTTGTTGCAAGCATTTTTTTAATGGAG
>MDSW01103469.1_pt1 | contig 11833 bp, 10 predicted proteins | sample 811171 | NCBI WGS metagenome assembly MDSW01 (sample SAMN05326641, study PRJNA326480) | marine metagenome | isolation source: seawater | place: Atlantic Ocean: North West | collected 2012
CAATGTATATTGTAAAAGAATTTTTTCAAAAAACTATAAAATCAAATAATTTAGAATCAAGAACAGATAATTATTATGTGAATACTGAAAAAAGAGAAAATTATTTATTTAATTCACAATTAAATGGAATAGAAAAAGGCGATTTAATTATTTTAATAGGTACAAATCCAAGGTATGAAGCAACTATTTTAAATGCCAGAATTAGAAAATCTTATCTTGCTAACAACTTAGAAATTTTTTCTTTTGGTGATGTTGGAGATCTTACCTATCCTTATAAAATAATTAAAAATGAAACTGAAGTAATCAAAAATATCATTGAACATAAACATGAACTATCTTCAAAAATAAAAAATGCACAAAGACCAATTATTATATTAGGGCAGTCCGTTCTTAAAATGCAGTCTGGTCAATATATTTTTGAAGAATTAAAAAAATATTTAACCTCCATAAATAAAATATCAAAAGAATGGAATTCTCTAAATATTATTTCTAACCACTCTTCTACTGTTGGATCTTATGATTTAGGCATATTAAATAAAACTAATAAAGAAAACATAGTTTTAGAACGAATAAAAAAAAATGAATATGAAGTTTTATTTTTATTTGGTCAAGATAATTTGAAATTTAACAAAAAAAAAGAATTTATTATTTATATAGGTAGTCACGGAGGTAATGGTGCCGAAAACTCTGATGTAATACTTCCAGGAGCTGCTTTTACTGAACAAGATGGTTATTTTACTAATTTAGAGGGAAAAATACAAAAAGCGTATAAAGCTTCATATCCACCTGGAGACGCAAAAGAAGATTGGTTAATTATAAATGAATTATCGAAACTTCTTAAAAGAAAAAAAATTTATAATTCTAAAGATGAATTAATTGATAGCATGATGAATTATCTCAAGCTAGGTAAAAATACAACCAATATTCAATTTAATGAAACAAATTTTTATAATGAAAATATTATTATAGATAATATAGATTATTATTATTCTAACATTATTTCTCGTGCTTCCAACACAATGTCCCAATGCAGAAATGAAAAAGTTAAAATAAAAAAAACAGGAACAGATGGATAATATTTATAATTATTTAAATTTATTATTTATAGAAAGTTACAAAATTCTATTTTTATTAATTCCAATACTTGTTACAGTTGCAATGATTGTTTGGCTAGATAGAAGAGTTTGGGCTTTTGTTCAAAAGAGACGTGGCCCAAATGTAGTAGGTCCTTTTGGTCTTTTTCAATCTCTCGCTGATGCACTAAAATATATTTTTAAAGAAATTATTATTCCTGCAAGTTCTAATAAGGTTATTTTCGTTTTGGCTCCAGTCACAACTATGACTTTGGCTCTAATAGCTTGGGCTGTTATCCCTTTTGATGAAAATTTTGTTTTAGCTGATATCAATGTTGGTATACTTTACTTATTTGCAGTCTCCTCTTTAGGTGTTTATGGAATTATCATGGGGGGATGGGCTTCGAATTCAAAATATCCTTTTCTTGGAGCAATTAGATCAGCTGCTCAAATGGTTTCTTATGAGGTTTCAATAGGAATAATAATAATAAATGTTTTATTATGTGTCGGTTCATTAAATTTGACCGACATAGTTTTAGCGCAAAAAAAAATATGGTTTATATTTCCCTTATTTCCAATGTTTGTGATTTTTTTTATATCGGCATTAGCAGAAACTAATAGACCGCCATTTGATTTACCTGAAGCAGAAGCCGAACTTGTTGCGGGATATCAAACTGAATATTCTGGAATGATGTATGCTATGTTTTGGTTGGGTGAGTATGCAAATATTTTGTTAATGTGCGCTCTTGGTTCCATTTTATTTCTTGGAGGATGGTTATCTCCAATTAATATTTATCCATTTACAATCATACCTGGGACTTTATGGTTAATATTTAAAATTCTTTTTTTATTTTTAATGTTTGCATTAGTTAAAGCAATTGTTCCAAGATATAGATATGATCAACTTATGAGATTAGGCTGGAAGATATTTTTACCTTTTTCATTATTTTGGTTAGTTTTAACATCAAGTTATTTATATTATTTTAACTTACTTCCAACGAATTAAATTATGAAATTTTCGAGAATTATAAAAACTATTTTTTTACTAGATTTTTTAACAGCTTTAATTCTAGCTATAAAAGAAATATTTAAACCTAAAAAAACAATTAATTATCCTTTCGAAAAAGGAAAAATAAGTCCTAGATTTAGAGGAGAGCACGCTCTTCGTAGATATCCAAATGGAGAAGAAAGATGTATAGCCTGCAAATTATGTGAAGCAGTATGTCCTGCCCAAGCAATAACAATTGAATCTACTGAGAGAGATGATGGTAGTCGTAAAACTACAAGATATGATATTGACATGTTGAAATGTATATATTGTGGACTTTGTGAAGAGTCTTGTCCAGTTGATGCTATAGTTCAAGGCCCTAATTTTGAATTTGCTACTGAAACTAGAGAAGAGCTTTATTACAATAAAGAAAAACTTTTAGATAATGGAGATAGATGGGAAAGTTTGTTAGCAGCAAATATAAAAGCTGACAAACCTTTTAGATAAAACTATGATTGCACACTCTTTATTTTTTTATTTTTTTTCATTCATAGCTATTATTTCAGCCATAATGGTAACTGCTTCTAAAAATACAGTACACTCTGTTTTTTTTTTAATTTTAGATTTTATAAGTATTTCTTGTCTATTTATAATGATCGGAGCAGAATTTCTTGGCATGATTATGCTTATAGTTTACGTTGGTGCTGTAGCTGTTCTTTTTTTATTTGTTGTAATGATGTTAAATGTTGCACAACAAAATAGCGAATTAATACAAAAAAATAACAAATACACACATTTACCTATAGGGTTAATAGTAAGTTTAATTATATTCTTTGAATTAATTATAGTTATTGGTGGATGGAAGTTTAAACCAGATATTATTAATTCAAACTATATAAGTATTAATTCAAATATTACTAATACTCACTCAATAGGAAATGTTTTATACACTGACTATATTCATCTATTTCAATTAAGTGGAATTATACTTTTAGTAGCTATGATTGGAGCAATAGTTTTAACATTTAAAAAAAGATCGGGAATAAAAAGACAAAGCTATATTGAACAAATTTCAAGAGAAAAGTCGACAGGCGTATCTTTGATTGATGTAGAAAGTAATAAAGGAGTTAATATTGATGACTGAAATTGGTTTAGGGCATTATTTAACTTTAGGAGCAATAATTTTTACTATTGGAGTAATAGGTATTTTTTTGAATAGAAAAAATTTAATAGTAATTTTAATGTCAATAGAACTTTTGTTGTTGGCTGTTAATATTAATCTCGTTTCATTTTCTATTTTTTTAAATGATTTGAGTGGTCAAATATTTACATTTTTTATTTTAACTGTTGCTGCCGCAGAAGCAGCTATAGGCCTTGCAATTATAGTAGTTTATTACAGAAATTCAGGAACCATACTAGTTGAAGAAATTGATAAGCTGAAAGGTTAATTATGGAAATTTCAATTTTATTTTTTCCTTTGATTGCATCAATTATTTCTGGTTTTTTTGGTAGATATATTGGGGACAGAAATTCAGAAATTGTAACAAGTAGTCTTGTTTCAATTTCAGCGTTCTTGTCTATTTATGTTCTCTATCAAGTAATAGTTAATCAATACGAAGAAAATATTGTTATAGTAAATTGGATTACATCGGGGTCATTGAGTGTTAATTGGTCTATGTTAATAGATCCCTTATCTGCTGTGATGTTAGTCGTTGTTACGTCAGTATCTTCTTTAGTGCATATTTATTCAATTGGTTACATGAGTCATGACCCACATAAATCTCGATTTATGGCATATTTATCTTTGTTTACTTTTGCAATGTTAATGCTTGTCACAGCAGATAATTTTATCCAATTATTTTTTGGTTGGGAAGGAGTTGGTCTTTGTTCGTATTTTCTAATTGGTTTTTGGTTTAAAAAAGAAAGCGCTAATGCTGCTGCAATAAAAGCATTTGTAGTTAATAGAGTAGGTGACTTTGGATTTGCATTAGGAATTTTTTTAATTTTTTATTTATTTGGTACAGCGAATTACTCTGAGGTATTCCAACTTGTTCCAACAGTCTTAGATAAAAATTTATTATTTTTAGGTTTAAAGATTGAAGCTATAGATTTAATTTGTTTACTCTTATTTATTGGAGCCATGGGAAAATCTGCCCAGATATTACTTCATACTTGGCTACCTGATGCGATGGAGGGACCAACGCCAGTTTCTGCATTGATTCATGCCGCAACTATGGTTACCGCTGGAGTTTTTTTAGTTGTCAGATGTTCTCCAATTTTTGAATATTCTCCTCTGATATTAAGTTTAGTAACAATTATTGGAATGACTACTGCATTCTTTGCAGCAACAGTAGCTTTAGTTCAAACTGATATTAAAAAAATAATTGCTTATTCTACATGCAGCCAGCTTGGTTATATGTTTTTTGCTACTGGTGTAGGTGCTTATAACGTTGCAATGTTCCATTTGTTTACTCATGCTTTTTTTAAGGCATTATTATTTTTAGGAGCTGGTTCAGTTATTCATTCTCTTAACAATGAACAAGATATTCAAAATATGGGAGGAGTTTGGAGAAAAATTCCATATACATGGGTGCTTATGATTATTGGAACTTTAGCTCTTACTGGCTTTCCTTTTTTGTCAGGCTATTATTCAAAAGATGCAATTATTGAATTTGCTTATCTTAGAGGCAATACAGTTGGATATTTGGCAGCATTTATTGGCATATTTACTGCTTTTTTAACAGCAATTTATTCTTGGCGTTTAATTTTTAAAACTTTCCATGGAGATTATAACAATAAAGATTTGTCAATTAATGAAATGCATGAGTCTCCATATATAATGATAGTACCTCTAATAATGCTTGCGGTAGGTTCAATTCTTGCAGGTTTTTTGTTTAAAGATTTATTTATAGGAGTAGGAAATGAAGAATTATTTTGGAAAGAATCAATTAAATTTTTAGTACCACTTAGTGATGAACATCCACCATATTTGGTACTTTACTCAACTCCTATATTAGTAATTTTATCAATACCAATTTCTTATTATTTATTTGTAAAAAATAAAAATATTACAAAATGGTTTGCTGAAGAAAATGAACCTTTATATAAATTTTTATTAAATAAATGGTACTTTGATGAATTGTATGAATACTTATTTGTAAAACCATCAAAAAAAATAGGCACTTTTTTTTGGAAAAAAATTGATATTAATGTAATCGATAAATTTGGTCCTGATGGAGTTTCAAATTTAATAAAAAAACTAACTGTTAAAGCTGTTAAATTTCAAAGTGGCTATATTTATCAATATGCTTTTGTCATGCTGCTAGGTTTTACAGCTTTACTTACTTATTTAATTGTTTCAAAATGAATTTTCCTATTTTATCTTCTTTAATACTGTTACCAACTGTAGGCGCAATTTTTATTTTTTTAACTAAATCATCCAGTAAATCTAATTACAATAGTTCTAAATATGTTGCTTTGTTTACTTCTTTCTTTAATTTTGTTTTATCAATTTACCTTTGGTATATATTTGACCCAAATACTTCTAATTTTCAATTTGTTGAAAATCGTGATTGGTTAAATGGTTTTATAAATTATAAAGTAGGTATAGATGGAATATCTATTTTATTTATAGTTCTATCTACCTTAATAGCTGCTTTATGTATAGTTAATGTGTGTAATCATATAACTAACAAGTTAAAAGATTTTTTGATTGCTATACTTTTAATGGAAAGCTTAATGATTGGTGTATTTTGCTCTTTGGATTTAGTAATTTTTTATCTTTTTTTTGAAGCTGGTTTAATACCAATGTTTTTAATTATTGGTATATGGGGAGGTCCAAAAAGAGTCTATTCAGCATTTAAATTTTTCTTATTCACTTTATTAGGCTCAGTTCTAATGTTAGTTGCTATTATTTCAATTTATTGGATTAATGGAACAACTGATATAATAGAATTATATAATTTAGGTATAGAACCTAAATATCAAAATCTTCTTTGGTTAGCTTTTTTTAGTTCCTTTGCAGTCAAAACACCTATGTGGCCTGTACACACTTGGCTACCAGATGCACATGTAGAAGCTCCTACAGCAGGATCAGTACTTTTAGCAGCAATTTTATTAAAAATGGCAGGATATGGTTTTATTAGATTTTCAATTGGATTATTTCCCTTAGCTTCAGAATATTTTGTCCCTTTAATATATTTTCTAAGTTTAGTAGCAATAATTTACACGTCATTAGTGGCTTTAATGCAAGAAGATATGAAAAAATTAATAGCTTACTCGTCTGTAGCTCATATGGGCTTTGTTACATTAGGAATTTTTACATTCACAAAGCAAGGTTTAGAAGGAGGAATAATACAAATGATAAGTCATGGACTAGTTTCCGCGGCACTTTTTTTATGTGTTGGCGTTGTTTATGAAAGAGTACATTCAAGATTAATAGTAACTTATGGTGGACTGGTTTCTATAATGCCCAAATATGCAGTTTTATTTATGATTTTTACTCTTGCTGCTATAGGATTACCAGGCACAAGCGGTTTCATTGGTGAATTTTTAATACTTATGGGAGTTTTTAAAAAGAGTTTTTTGGTTGCAACTATTGCAAGTCTTGGAGTGATTTTAGCAGCGGCTTACATGTTATGGTTATACAAAAGAGTTGTGTTTGGAAAAATTATTAATAAAGAATTGCTCAATATGTTAGACTTAAGAAAATCTGAAATTTTTATTTTAGTAGCATTGGCTATACCAACTATATTTTTTGGATTTTACCCTGAACCCTTATTAAATACAATTGATGTTTCTATCAATAATTTAATAGAAACATACAATAAGCAAATTTTTTTAAATAAATAAAAATGGAAAATTTTAATTTTATTCTTCCTGAAATTTTTATTTCTATAAGTATAATGATTTTATTGTTAGTTGGTGTGTTTAAAAAAAATAGTTCTAATTTAGTTTATTCATTGGCAATAATAGTTTTAGCAATTTCATTGGGATTAATATTTAATTCTCATTCAAAAGATGAAATATATTTTTTTAAAGATAGTTATAAAATAGATCAGCTTTCAATATTCATGAAGATTATTACAATTATTTCAGGCATTTTCGTTTTAATTGCATCTTTTAATTATATTAAATCAGAAAAAATTTTTAAAATCGAATATGGGATTTTGATTTTATGTTCAATTCTTGGAATGCTTGTGATGATTAGCGCTTATGATTTAATAGTGTTTTATATAGGGCTTGAACTTCAATCTTTAGCTTTATATGTTCTTGCAGCATTTAATAGAAATAATATTAAATCTTCAGAAGCAGGTTTAAAATATTTTGTTTTAAGTGCTTTATCTTCAGGAATTCTTCTTTACGGATGTTCATTAATTTATGGATATTCTGGTACTACAAACTTTGATTTAATAGCAAAAAACATTCTGCTTTCTGAACTTGGAAATGTTTTTGGTTTAGTTTTTATTTTAGTCGGTCTTGCTTTTAAAATATCTGCTGTTCCTTTTCATATGTGGGCCCCAGATGTATACGAAGGATCACCTACTTCTGTCACATTATTTTTTGCAATTGTTCCTAAAGTTGCAGCATTAACTGTAATTATAAGATTTTTATATGTCCCATTTGTAACGTTAATAGATCAATGGCAAGTGATAATAATTTTTCTATCTTTAGCTTCCATGATTTTTGGAGCTATTGCAGCTATTGGCCAAAGAAATTTAAAAAGATTAATAGCATATAGTTCAATTGGTCATATGGGTTATGCTTTAGCTGGATTGGCTGTTGGAACAAATTCAGGAATTCAAAATTCAATAATTTATATATGTATTTATTTGATAATGAATCTAGGATTTTTTTGTTGTTTATTTACTTTAAAAAGAAACGATAAATTTTATGATAATGTTGAAGATTTATCTGGCCTATCTAAGAACCACCCTCTAATTTCCTTTTCTTTTTTAATATTGCTATTTTCTTTAGCCGGCATACCTCCACTTGCAGGTTTTTTTGCAAAATTTTATATATTTATTTCCGTGATAGAGGAATCGATGTATTTCTTAGCAATTGTAGGACTATTATCCTCTGTTATATCGGCTTTTTATTATTTAAGAATTATTAAAATAATTTATTTTGATGAGGCCACTGACAAATTTGATCAAGTTAACGATTTAGGTTTAAAAATTACACTATGTCTTTCTACAATAATAATATTGCTATATTTTATATACCCATCTGCTTTGATCGATTTTGTGACAAATATAAATATTATTTAATGAAAATTAAAAAATACAAATATAAACTTGTTACTAGTACTAATGACATTGCAATAAAATTAATAAAAAATAAAAATATTAATGCAGGTTTTGTTTTAGCCAATAAACAAAAAAAAGGTAGGGGTCAAAGAGGAAGAAAATGGATTTCATATAAAGGAAATTTATTTGTTTCAATTTTTTATAGAATAGAAAAAATGAATTTATCATTAACAAAATTAACGATAATTAATGCAAAACTGATAATTAAAATGATTTCTAATTACTATAAGAAAAATATTAAAATTAAAATGCCAAATGACATTTTAATTAATAAAAAAAAAATATGTGGAATTTTGCAGGAAACAATTCAAAAAAATAAAAAAAGATATTTAATTGTTGGAATAGGTTTAAATTTAATAAAAAGCCCTAAAATAAAGGATTACCCGACTACTAATTTATATGAATTAACTAAAAGAAAAATAAGTGTTAATAGAATATCTAAAGAACTTATATTTATTTATGAGAAATTTTTAAAAACAAAAAATATTTAAATGATAATAATTGGAGACATAGGCAACACTGATACTAAAATTTGTATCGTTTCATCAAATTATATAATTTTAAAGAAATTAACAGTACCAACAAAAAATATTAATAATAAATTTTTAAAAGAAAAATTATATTCTTTTTTTAAAAAAAAATATAATATTAAAAAATCACTATTTTCGAGTGTTGTTCCAGATAAATTTAAGATAATTAAATACTTTATATTTAAAAAATATAAATCTAATTGCTATGAATTAAAAGACTTGAAATTGAATAAAATTATTAAAATTAAAGTAAATAGAAAGCAAATTGGATCTGATAGATTGGCAAATAGTATTGCCGTTATGTCAAATAAAAATTATATAATTTTAGATTTCGGCACAGCAACTACATTTGATGTTGTAATAGGAAATATTTACAACGGAGGTGTAATCGCCCCTGGTTTACATATTTCTTTAAATAATTTAATTAGTAATGCAAAGCTAATTCCCAGTGTAAATTTAAAAAAAATGAAAAAAGTTATTGGAAAAAATACAGTTAGTGCTGTTAGATCTGGCTTTTTTTGGGGTTATATTGGATTAATTGACAATATTATTGAATTAATAAAAAAAGAAACTAAAAAGTCTTTTAAAATTATAATAACTGGTGGCTTTTCAAATTTATTTGTTAATTCACTTAAATACAAGGTTACTATTGATAAAAATATTACCTTAAAAGGCTTAATTAGATCAGCTAAGTTTTTTAATTTTTAAATATGCAGGAAGAATTATTATTTTGTCCACTTGGTGGTTCTGGCGAAATTGGAATGAATATGAATTTATTCGCATATGGCAAACCTGATAATCAAAAATGGTTAATGGTTGATATTGGTGTTACTTTTGCTGATGATAGTGTTCCTGGAATAGATTTAATATATGCTGACCCAGGTTTTATAATTGATAAAAAAGACGATCTTTTAGGAATTGTTTTAACACACGCTCATGAAGATCATATTGGTGCAATAGCTCATATATGGCCCCAAATTAAGTGTAAAATTTTTTCTACAGCATTTACAGCAGCATTGATAACTGAAAAATTTAAAGAAAAAAAAATTGATATTGGAAAAAATTTAAAAATTGTAGATTTAAATGGTACCGTTGAATTAAAGCCATTTAAAATAGAATTTATAACGCTTACACATTCAATATTGGAACCAAACGGACTAAGAATAGAGACCCCAGCTGGAAACATATTACACACTGGGGATTGGAAATGTGATCCTAATCCTTTAATTGGAGACAAGATTAACTCCAAGAGATTAAAAGAAATTGGAGACAAAGGTGTTCTAGCAATGATTTGCGACTCTACAAATGTTTTTAGTGAAGGAAGAGCTGGATCTGAGTCAGATGTAAGAAAAAGTTTATTTAATATTATGGGGCGATTAAAAAAAAGAATTATTGTAACTTCATTTGCTTCAAATGTTGCAAGAATGGAATCAATATTCTTTTGTGCCGAGCAATTAGGTAGACAAATTTCATTAGTTGGTAGATCTATGCATAGAATATATAAAGCTGCAAAAAAATGCGGATATTTGAAAAATCTAATTGAACCAATTGATCCAAGAGAAGCAAAAAAAATATCACGAGAAAAAATTATATATTTATGTACCGGTAGCCAAGGTGAACCAATGGGTGCAATGATGAGAATTTCATCCTATGTTCATCCTGATGTTTTTATAGAAAAAGATGATACTGTAATTTTTTCTTCCAAAATTATACCTGGTAATGAAAAGAAATTATACAAATTACATAATCAGTTAGTAAAGGAGGGTATAGAAGTAATTTCTGAAGAAAATGAATTTGTTCACGTTTCTGGACATCCAAATAGAGAAGATTTAAAAGACATGTATAATTGGGTTAAACCAAAATCAGTAATCCCGGTTCATGGCGAACATAGACATATGATAGAACATATAAATTTTGCAAAAGAAATGCAGGTTCCTTACCCTATACAAGTTGAAAATGGAGATATTGTAAAAATTTATCCAGGAAAAAAACCTGAAATTTATGACAAGGCACCTCATGGAAAGCTCTATTTAGATGGCAATATTCCCGTTGAAGAAGACTCCAAGTCTATAAAAGAGAGAAAAAATTTAGGTAGTAATGGATATATAGAAATTACTTTGTTAACTAATGCAAAAGATATTATAAATAAAAAACCAATAATATCATTTAAAGGACTGCCAATTTTAGATCATGAAGATTTTGTTTTTGAATTAGAAAAAGAGATTATAAAAATTTCTAAAACATTTACTATAAGCAAAAGTAAACAAAGGGAAAATCTTATTGAAGCTCTTAAAATAGGTTGCAGAAGGTATACTAAAGATAAAACAGGTAAAAAGCCTTTTACAAACATTAATATAGTTAAGGTTTAATAGTATGAATTTAGTATTATAATAATATAATCAAATAATGTTTTTATCAAAATTACTAATTCCAATTCTTAAAAATAATCCTGCTGAAGCAAAAATAAAGTCACACCAACTTATGTTAAGAGTCGGCATGATAAAACAATCATCAGCCGGTATTTATTCTTGGATGCCATTGGGATTCAAGATAATGAAAAAAATTGAAAAAATTGTTAGAGAAGAACAAGATAATATTGGAGCACAGGAGTTATTAATGCCTACAATTCAATCGAGCGATATTTGGAAAGAGAGTGGACGTTATGATGATTATGGTGAAGAAATGCTTAGGATAAAAGACAGGCAAAATAGAGAAATGCTTTATGGCCCAACTAATGAAGAGTTAATTACAGATATTTTTAGATCTAGTGTCAAATCATATAAATCTATGCCACAACTTTTGTACCATATTCAATGGAAATTTAGAGATGAGTTAAGACCAAGGTTTGGAATAATGAGATGTAGAGAATTTTATATGAAAGATGCTTATTCTTTTGATTTAAATGATGAAGAGGCAAATTTTTCTTACAATAAA
>MDSW01012044.1_pt1 | contig 11832 bp, 13 predicted proteins | sample 811171 | NCBI WGS metagenome assembly MDSW01 (sample SAMN05326641, study PRJNA326480) | marine metagenome | isolation source: seawater | place: Atlantic Ocean: North West | collected 2012
CCATCCACCCCAATCAAGGTTAAGAGCAACTGTTCCACTAGCAAAGCCAAGACCAGTTTCATCCCAAAGATAGTTTAACACCCCTGCTGGAACTGCTTGAGCATTATAAAGATCAACAAACCATTGAAGAGCTCTTTGACCGGCTTCATCATTGAATGTAGGGCGCCATTCATCATCAAATAATGCTCCACCTTCAGCAATGACTAACTCATAAAAACGACCTGTAATTGCTTCTTCTTTACCAACGTATTGCGTCCCATAAAAATTAGGTGGATCAGACCAAAATATAGCTTGTTCTTTCCATTGTTCTAATGTTTCTGGTGGCGCCAGATCGTAACCGTATTCAGCTTTAAATCTTTTTTTATTATCTGCATCTTCATAAATACTTTTTATATACCATAGATTACTTACATCACTGTGCTGAGGAAGCTGCACTAGACGGCCATCAACTGTTGAGTGATCAAGAACAAGTGGTACAAATTCAGATAAAAAATCTTTTGGAACGATACCGTTTAAATCTCTATAAATATCTCCATATTGAGTTGCAAAACTAGTATGATTAGATACAACACAGTAACTGATGTTTCCCGCAGCTATATCTTGTTTGATTTCTTTATCTAATTCAAAGTGACTTTTCTTTGATAAGATTGAAACTTTACCACCTGTTTTTTCTTCCCAGATTGGAATCATTGCTTCGTAAAGTGGATCATATGGAGCTCCACCTATCAATTTAACGTCTAAAGTAATTCCACTAAAATCTCCCCAAATAGTAACTTTGTCATTAGGAAAATTCTTGTCCACAGCAAAGGCACTAAAAGGAAGAGAGAAAACTGAGATTACTAATAAAATAGTTCTAAATAATTTCATATTCTCCTCCAATTTAGTAAAGATATTACACTCAATCTATAAATATGAAAGCGAAATTGTAGAAATTATTATATAAGAAGATAATATTTTTTGATGTATTGTTAAAAAAAAATATCAATTTTAAGTTGATTTATTCGTTAACTTTAATTTTAATTTACTTATTAATTAATTTTTTATTATTAAGAGGAAATTTATGACTACTCAAAGATATGCTATGGCAGTTAAGTTAAAAGACGAAAAAAGGGAATTTTATATAAAAAATCATGCAAATGTATGGCCTGAGGTACTTAGTGAACTTAAAAAAATAAAAGTTAAGAATTACAGTATTTTTTTGAAAGATGATTTCATGTTTGGGTATCTGGAATATGATGGAGAAAATTTTGATCATGACATGGCAGAAATGCAAAAAATACCAATTGTTGAGAAATGGACTAGTTTAATGATAAGCTGTTTTAATCCTTTCCCAGGCAATGAAGATAATGAGTCTTGGGTAATGATGGATGAGATCTTTTATCTAGAGTAAATGTGAACTTTATTATTCAATTTATTAAAAAATAATTATGACAATATTAGTTACTGGTGCAACAGGTTATATAGGAAGTAGAGTAGTTCTTCAATTAGCAAAAAGAAAATTAAAAATTGTTGCTGCAGATTTGGACATGGGAGAAAATAAAAATATACTTAAAAAAAAATATGCTGCTTCTGGATATAACTTAAGTTTATTAAGTTTCGAAAAACTTGATATAACTGATTTTAAAAATATTGAATTTATCTTTAATAAATATAAATTTGATGGAATTATAAATCTAGCATATGGAATTGGAATGATATGTGAGAACAATCCTCTTCTAGCAAGTAAAATTAATATTGTTGGCACTACTTCTATTTTTGAAATGATAGTAAAACATAAAATTAGAAGATTGGTTTTTGCTAGTAGTGAAACAATATATGGCGCTAATCAATCATATTTTGGACAAAGATCAATAAATGAAAATGATTATAGTGGGATAGATCAGCATCATTATACCTATGGAGTGATGAAATTATTAAATGAATTTATGGCTGAGAAATATATTAAAAAATATGATTGTAGTATAGCCTATACAAGACCATCAGTAGTATTTGGATATGGAAGACAAAATACTGCTATTAATTGGGCTGAAGATTTTGCGGCAAAACCAGCATTAGGAGAAACTGCTTACTTACCTTTTTCAAAAAAAAATATTGATAATTGGATTTATGTTGATGATTGTGCTGAACAACTCGTTAGACTTCTTTTAAAGGATAAATTAAATTTTTCTGCTTATAATACGGGATCTCAAACAATTAGTGGAGAAGAATTATTTAAAACTGTAAAAAAAATTTTACCAGATGCTAAAATTGAATTTGATGAAAATATCTTAAGAACTCCACTCATTGATGATCAAGATGACTCACGAATTAGAAAAGAGATAGATTTTACTCCAAGAACATTTGAGGAAGGGGTAAAGTGTCTTATTAATGAAGTGAGAGAAAGAAATAATTTAAAATTAATATAGAAATGAATTTTTTAACAACAGTAACCGGAAGTTATCCTAGAGCTCAGGCTCAAAAAGATACATTAAGAAAATCTTCTGTTGATGAAGAAGAAGCGCTTGAAATGATTAAATGGGCTGCAAAAGAACAAGAAAGTTTAGGCCTGGATATTATTACAGATGGTGAAGGATATAGGGAAAATATGTATTGGTATTATCAACTTAGAGTGGATGGAGTGGATGCTTTAAATAAAAAATACAAACATTTTTCTATAGGAGGATCTACTGATGGGGTCGATATGAGTAAAACTCATGGAACCAAAGGTTTTGGAATTGAATGTGCAGTTATAAAAAATGAAATTAAAAACCTCAAAACAAATCTTGCTAACAAATGGAGAGAGGCTAAAAAAAGTGTCTCACCGCATATTGAAGTCAAACAAACAGTTACTGGTCCTCATATGCTTGCTAGGTTTAGTGTTAATGAAAGAAAGGATCTGTATCCTGACGATCAGGCCTTAGCAAAAGCTTATGCAGATGTATTAATAGAAGAATTGAAAGAAGTAATAAACGAAGGATGTCAATATATCCAGTTTGATGAACCGGTATGGACTGAAGATGTTAATACAACAATTTGGGGAGCTGAAATATTAAATTATATTATTGAAAAATTCCCAGGTATAAAATTTAATTTACATGTATGTGGAGGTAATGCTCATAGAAAAAGAGGTTTTTTTGGAAGATATACAGATATGGTGCAGGCATTTAAAAAACTAAAGGTTGATGAAATTCATTTGGAACACTGTAGTCTTCACTATCCTATGTTAAATATATTTAATGAATGGAAGTTTGCTGGATCAATTTCCGCTGGAGTAATTGATCAAAGAATAGATAAAATAGAAACTATATATGAAGTTGAAAATAACACAAAACCCTTGCTACAATATTTTAAGCCAGATAAAATTCTTTTGACTAGTGAATGCGGTTTTGGTCATGTTCCAATTGAAATTACTAGAAATAAAATTAAAAAATTAGTAGAATCTGCAAAATATTTAAGAACAAAATATTAAATTATTAATATAAAATAATAACTATTTTATTTTTTTTATGAGAATATTAATCACTGGTGGTGCTGGATACATAGGGAGTCATGTTGCTCATAAACTAATAGATTCTAATCATAATGTTTTTATTGTTGATGATTTAAGTACAGGGAAAAAAATATTGATTCCTAAAAAAGCAAAATTTGAAAATTTAAATATAAATAATATTGAAAAAATTGAAACTATTATAAAAAATAATAACTTTGATGCACTGATGCATTTTGCAGGTTTTATTAAAGTAGAGGAGTCAATAAAATTTCCTAAGAAATATTTTGAAAACAATACAGAAAATTCAATAAGATTATTTGATACTTGCATTAAAAATAATCTTAAAAATATTATTTTCTCATCTACTGCTGCAATATATGGAAATAATAATGAATATTTAATTTCAGAAAATGCTGAACTTAACCCCCTCAATCCATATGGCAAATCAAAACAATTAACTGAAGAATACTTGATCAAAAATAAAAAAAATTTAAGTTATGTAATATTAAGATATTTTAACGTAGCTGGAGCAGATCCAGGCTTAAGATCTGGATTAATTGCAGAAAAACCAACACATTTAATTAAAATTGCAAGTGAAGTAGCAATAAAAAAAAGAGAGAAAGTAATTATTTTTGGTAATGATTATAATACAAACGATGGAACAGCAGTTAGGGATTACATTCATGTATCTGATCTTGCTGAAATTCATTCAAGAACTCTAGATTTTCTATTAGAAAAAAAAGAATCTCAGATATTTAACTGTGGATATGGAAAAGGTTATTCGGTTAAAGAAGTCTTGGATACTTTTAATAGAATACATAAAGAAAAAATAAAAATAGAATATGGACCAAGAAGAGAGGGTGATGCTGCTGTGTTAGTTTCAAGTATTGATAAATTAAACAGCATGATTAGTTGGAAACCTAAATATAATAAGTTGGAATTAATTATAAAATCATCTATTGATTGGGAACTTAAAATAAAAAATGAAAAATTATCATAAACGTATTTTCAAAAGAAACGACGGAAGAGAACTTTTTCTTTATGGTAGAAATATACATAATGAAAAAAATACTGAAGAACTGGAGGCTACAAAAGAATCACTACCTCATCTACGATGGCATCCTTCTAGACAAGAATGGGTTACTTATTCGGCCAGTAGAGAAAAAAGAACTGCATTTCCCGAAAAAAAATATTGCCCTTTATGTCCTAGTGGAAATCTAAATTATCCAACTGAAATACCCTTTACTAATTTTGAAATAGCAGTTTTTCCAAATAGATGGTCAAGCTTTAATACTCATAATAAAAATGATAATCCTGCAAATGGCCAATGCGAGGTTGTTGTCTACTCTTCTAAACATTCTGATACTATTGCTGATATGTCAATAGATCATATAGAGCTTTTGATAGAAACTTGGAATGATAGATACACTGAATTAATTAAAAGAGAAGATATAAAATATGTAATGCCGTTTGAAAATAGAGGTGAGGAATGTGGTGTAACTTTACATCATCCACATGGTCAAATTTATTGTTATCCTTTCTTGCCCCCTGTTATTAAAAAAGAAATTGATGCATTCAATAAAAAAAATTTTATTACTGAAATTATGAAAGATCTTGAAAAAAAATATTTTGTTTATCAGGATGATAATATAATTGCAGCTGTTCCCCCCTTTGCTAGATATGCATATGAAATATGGATTATGCCAAAAAAAAGATTTGCGGGACCATGGGAATTCAACAAAGATGAAATTCATTCTTTTGCAACATCAATCAATAAGGTTGTTAAGGGTTATGATTCTTTTTTGAAAAAAAAATGTCCGTATATTATGGGCTTACATGCAGCACCTACTATAGATAATAAATCTTTTCATTTTCATGTAGAGTTTTATCCACCATTAAGATCCGGTGATAATCCTAAAATTTTAGCTGGTTCAGAATCAATGGCAGGTGTGTTTATTATGGATGTTTTACCTGAAGAAAGTGCTATCATTTTAAGGGAACATATAAACAAATGACAATTGAAGAAAAAATAAAAAAATATAAGGAAAATTTAGATTGTTTTGATGAAACAATGGATAAATATAAGTTTCTTTTAGATCAAGGTAAAAATGCCAAACCTTTTCCTGAAGAATTTCGAAAAGATGATTTTAAAGTCAAGGGTTGTCAATCACAAGTATGGGTAGTTCCTATTTTTAAAAATAAACTATTATCATTTCATACCGACTCAGATGCTTTTTTAACAAAAGGTATGATAACAATTTTATCTGATATTTATGGTGATAATTTTCCTGAAGATATATTAAATTCTGACTTTGAAATAATTAAAAGATTTGATTTAAAATTATTACTTACTCCTGGCAGAACTAATGGGGTTTTTTCAATGTTAAATGAAATAAAGAAATATGCTGAAACTTTTGCTAAATAAAAAATGAAAAAAAAAGTTTTAAAAAAATATGCAACTTGTCTTTGTGGCAATATAAAAATTAAAATAACTGGAAAACTCAGGCATGTAATTAATTGTCATTGTATACAATGTATGAAAACTCATGGAAATTATGCATCATATACTTCATGTTCTGAAAAAAATATAATCTTCATTAAGAAAAAAACCTTAAAGTGGTACAAATCTTCAAAAATAGCTAAAAGAGGTTTTTGTGCTAATTGCGGGGCTAGTATATTTTATAAAAAATTTAAAAGTGAAAACATAAGTATTTCTGCAGGAATGATTAATAAGCCTACCAAATTAAAATCTTATGCAAATATTTTTACATCTGGAAAAATGGATTATTATAATCTAAATTCTAAACTAAAAAAATTTACAAAATTTACAAAATAAAATAATTATAAAGAAACTTTATAAATTTTTTCTGCATTCGCATGAGCAATTAATTTAGATTCATCTGGAGAAAGTTTATCCAGAATTTTACGAGTAACGGAAATCCATTCTTCCAAACCTTTCCCAAGATTAACAACTGGCCAGTCACTACCCCAAACAATTCTTTTAGGTCCAAAAGTATTCAAAACATGATCAACATAAGGTTCTATTGTTTCATATGAAGATGTTCCTGGCGCACAATAAGCCATTAAGCCAGAAAGCTTACAATTTACATTCTCTATTTTAGATAAAGATTCAATATGATCACTCCATACTTTTAATCCATCACCAACAATATCAGGAACGCCACAATGATTTAATACCATGGTTGTATTGTCACAAGATTTTGCAAGCTCAATTGCTACTGGTAATTGTTTTTGCAAAAAGCACATTTCAAATACTTTTCCAGATGAGCCAATTTTATTAATATTATTTCTGAATGTTTGACTTTGAGACATGTCGTCAGGAGCAACATGCAAAATACGTCTAAATCCCACAACCCCCATATCAATTGATTCATTCAGCCAAGAATCAAAATCTTCGTCTTTTTCTGGTCTGATAGATACAATAAGTCCTTTAATACCACTATTAAAGTCATCACTTAAATTTTTAATAAATTTAGTTTCTTTTTTAAAATCATCTGCATCAGCCTCCATAAATAAGCAGCCACCAACTTCAAGGCTGTTAGTTAGCTCCTTATAATCTTCAAGAGAAAAGTCATTTTCAGCAAGGGGTGGGATTCCTTTGGTCCACTCATAGTTACATTCATTTCGATAAATTAAATGTAAGTGGGTATCTAATAACTTAATCATACTTTTTTATATCATATAACTATAGTAAATTTATATTAAAATGAAGAGATTTAATTAAAATTAATTTTTTCTTCTTCAACAACTAGAGGCTTTTTTCTTACATGATTGTGAATTGAAACAATATACTCTCCAATGATTCCCAAGAAGAATATAACTATACCGAATAATATAAAAACACTAACAATTAGGGTTCTAATTCCTGGAACTATCTCTTCATTTAACATTAAAGTTCTATAAAATAAATAAATACCATATAAAATACTTGAGGCTGAAATTAGAAAGCCTGAATAAAGTAAAAATCTAATAGGCATATTAGAAAATGAAATAAATGCATTAATAGCTTGAGGAAAATGAGATAAAATTGAATATCTTGATAATCCTTTGGTTCTTTGAGCTTGATTAAATTCTACTCCAATAGATTTAAAATTAAGATACTTTACAATACCTCTTATATAAGGAAATTGATCTTCAATACTTATAAGCAATTTATGTACCTTTGAATCTACAAGCATAAATTCACCAACATTATGTCCATAACTATAGGTTGATAGAAAACCAAAAAGACTATAAAAAAACTTTCTAAACAAGCCTCTTATAAAACCATCCTTTCTATGCTTTCTAATTCCATAAACAACTTTGTATCCTTTCTTCCATTGATTAATAAAATTTTCAATTATTTCAACAGGGTCTTGCAAATCAGCAGCAAGAGACAATACAACAGCATTACCTTTAGCATATTTCAAAGCATTAAAAGTAGACTTGAACGGGTCAAAATTTCTTGTGTTAAAAATTAATTTCACTTTTTTATCTTGGTTTGCAATTTTTTTTAAAATTTCTCTCGTTCCATCTGTTGATTTGTTGTCGGTAAAAATATGCTCGTAATCTAAATTTAATTTTTTAAAAAGATTTTTTACTTGTGTATAGCATTCAGTAATATTTTCTTTTTCATTTAGACAAGGTGTTATTATGGATATTTTAGTTTTTGATACCATTATAAAAAGGTTTTATTTAACCTTTTTTTTTATATCAACAAAATAATTATAAGTTCTTCGAAATCCTTGCCTAACAGTAATTTCTGGCTTCCATCCATATTCCAGAAGAGGCTCAATATCTGGCCTAGATCTTTTAATACTTAATTTATTTATATCTTTATTTTTCAATTTAGCTTTATGAATACTAATATTTAATTCTTTAAATTCTGCTTTTATTTCTTTTAAAAGATCTTCGATTGAAAATTCTTGATATATGTTACCTAAATTGTGAATATTAAAATTCTTCTTAGATTTTGATATGATCAATAAAAAAGCTTTTAGAAAATCAGTGGCATAACAAAAGCATCTTTTGTTAGTAAGGTTTTGCAAAACAAAAGGTTTGTTATTTAATAAATTCTTAATTATGTCAGAAAATATACGGCCATCTTCAATATTAATAAAGGGTCCGTATGTGTGAAATAATCTTATTATAATTGTTTTAACTTTATTTTTTTTACTCCAACCTAAACAAATTGTTTCAGCAAGTCGTTTACTATCAGGATATATAGATTGAACAACATTTGAGTTTGAATTAGTTACATCAGTAGTTTTAAGAATACGATTAGTATTAAAATTACCATAAACTTCAGAAGAGCTAAAAAATATAAAAGTTGATTTGTCTCTTTTGGCTAATTTAAGTAATTCATGGGTCCATAAAATATTAGCCTCATAAACTTCAATTGGATTATTAAGAAAATTACTATTTGGATTACTAGCTGCATGAATGATGAAATTAAATTTATATTTTATTTTATGTAGTTCATTAAAACTAACCACAAATATATTTTTTGATTTTAAATTTAAAAAATTAAATTTTTTAATAATTTTATTTTTATTTCTACCACATAAAAAAATATTACAATTTAATAGATTTTTTTTATCAACTAAAAGAATTATTAAATATGATAATATAAATGATGACGCACCTACTAAAAGAATATTTTTATTTTTAAAAATAGTTTTAAAAAATTTAATATCTCTATAAACCTTGTCGATATCCTCTCTAATAATTCGGTTTAATTTCATAATAATTAATATTCATTAAATATTTAAATTAATAAATATCAATGGCAATTAATATTAAATTTTTTTAATCTCCAATAGTTATAAGGCAAGGGTGTAATAAATCCTGCTATCAGCATAATTGGAACAACCCAAAGTGTAATTTTGGCTTCTCCAACCAAAAACCAATCAACAGCATTCATTGCAACTTCCATAGATAACATTGAGATTAAGCTCATGCCTAAAGCAGTTTGAAAGGCTTTTACTATTTTCATTTGGTAAGAAAGGACAAAAGTTTCCAAAATGATGCTTGAAATTAAGCCATTAATAATAGCCAAGATCATTATTGAAAGTGTTGTCCATGGTATTTGAGATATCTGAAAAAAAAATATCGTTCCAAAATCCCCAATAGAACATCCCAACAAACACCATAAAGTATTCTTACTACTTGTTTTCCAAGTATGTTTACATTTCCAATGAAAAGGAGATGTGTTATTGACAGTTGAATTATTCAAATTTTGTTATCTTTTTTTTATTTATTCATTTTTAGTACAATTTAACATTGAAATAAATACATTTAATAATCTAAATTTTATTAAGAAAAATACAGTTTCTTAATATAAAGAAAACAAAATTTGATATTTTAATGAAAATAAATATAAAGGCTGAATATGAAATTCTTTTTTATATTTTTTGCTGCAGTTGCTTTAATATTACCGACATCAAATATGTTTGCAGCAAATGAATCTTATAATAATAATATTGATTTCTCAAATATTGATCTAATAGGAATTATTAAAAGCAAAGGTAAAGGAGAATATAAAGCTAGAACAGTTCAACCTTTAAGTGTTGATGAAGCTGATGGGGATACAATTTTTGTTCAAGGCATGATTGGCAATTTTAGTCAATTTGGTAAGTATAGAATTGGAACAAATCTTGGTCTAGGTTTTAGACATTTTAGTGATGATTATACAAAAATGTATGGTTACAACTTCTTTTACGATACAGAACCTGATCCTAATCATCATAGAATTGGTTTAGGTTTTGAATTAAAACAATCACGATTTGGAATATCAAATAATTATTATAAAGGATTATCAGGCAAAAAAACTTATGGAAGTAGTGGAATGAAAGAAGAAGTTTTAGATGGTGTTGATGTAATTTTATCGGGTTTGTTACCAAAATTTGAATGGATTGAAACAGATTTAAGTTATGCATATTGGGACTCAATTGAATCGAGTGACTTGTACGAGGTTAAACTTGGCTTTAATTTTAATTTAAATGATTATTTCACATTATTCTTACAAGCAGAAGATGATAATAAAAATTCTATTTCCTATAATACAGGCTTCAGTTTTAATTTTGGAAATAATAATACAGAAAAAATAAGTTTATTAGGAACTAATAAAAATGTAACCTCACAAGATATGAGAAAATATAATTTAATACCTGTTAAAAGATCGGAAAAAATTACATTGGAACAATCAGGTGGGTTTACTGTTAAAGTAAAAAAGTCTAGTTAAATGAAAATTTTTTACACAATTTTATTTATTTGTATAACAATATTACAATATAATTTTGTTTCCGCAGCAGCATGTTCATCAGACTCAGGTTCTGATTTTGATTGCTGTCAAGCAAATGGTTCTACATCTGGAGATAAAAAAACTTTATCAAATACAGATGAATCAACAAGAAAATGTTCTTGGCCAGCAGATAGTACATTTCAATTTACAGTTAAAAAATTTGGATTACTTCCTAAAGATGGTACTGAAGCTGATATTGTTTACAGAGGAACAAGCACTTTATTTAATGCAGGTTCAGTAGATGCAGGTGCTACTATGGGAAATTTTTTGGCTAATGCTAATTTTCCTACAGGGACATATGAAGCTATGGTACCTGAATTAGCTCTTAGCGAAACAGTACAAGCATCAACTGCTCCAACGATTACTTTCAGTGGCACTAATATTGAATGTTCCACAAATTCTATTTCACATCTACAACTACCTGGAGAAGATGATTTTATGTGTGCCGGACAATCCGCCTTAGCAGTTGATCAAGATGAGGATGGTAGCACAGATTATACAGTTTCTGTTGGAACATTTAATTCTGATTATGGGCCCGGCAGTGAACCCTGTTTTTTAGATGAAGACGGGGATAGTGAAGCAGATACAATGAGAATATTTGATAATCAACTTGGAGATCTAATTATTTCTTCATCATCAACTTACACTATAAGTTTTAGCTTTAATACTTCAGATGGTGTTATATATTCTGTTTATGAAGATTTTGGTTGGGGAGATATTACTGATCCAGTAGCCTGTACAGCTGTTGATGTCGGTGATTTGGATGTCACTATTACACAAGAATAAAAAATCTTAATCTATATATATATTGACTTCAGAGAACACAACTTGACTAAATAATAGTTTTTAAAATATATGTTTTTAACAATCTTTAAGTTCTCTGCTCAAATTATTTATCAGTGTAAAATAAAGTGATTTATCTGTATTTATATTTGCTCCAAGAGGATCAAAGACGCCAGTTTTAATATTGGTATCTTCTGCTATTGTTGAAATAATCTTTGGATTAAATTGAGGTTCAGAGAAAATACATTTTATTCCCTTATCCTTAATAACATCCTGA
>MDSW01195622.1_pt1 | contig 11830 bp, 3 predicted proteins | sample 811171 | NCBI WGS metagenome assembly MDSW01 (sample SAMN05326641, study PRJNA326480) | marine metagenome | isolation source: seawater | place: Atlantic Ocean: North West | collected 2012
AGCGCGCCCGCCGCGTCCGCCCCCGAACGCGCCCTGCTTTGGCGCGCTTTAAGCTCCGCCTCCGCCGCGATGGCCGCCAGATCGAACCCGGCGTCGTCGAGTTCGCCGTCGCCCCAGTCGCACTGAAACGGAGCCTCGACCGCGGGAGCCGACCTGTCGGTCTTCTCCGTTTCCGTCGCGGTTTCCTTCTCCGGAGCTGTTTCCCGAGAGGGTCCCGCCGCGGAGAGCCGAACCCGCGGGGAATCGAACCGAACCCGCGGGGAGTCGAACCTCCCGACGGACCCTTCGGAAAATCGACCCCTTTGGAGGTCGCCCGGGCCCTCGAGGGTCCCTCGGCCGTCGGGCGTCGCCTCCGCCCACGTCAGCGCGCGCACGTCCGCGAGGAGCGCGGCGGCCTCGACGTTCGGTGACGCGGCGGGGGGGCGAGCGGACCCCGTCGTCGCCTCCGACTGCTCGGAGATCGCCGAGGGAAGGGTCGCTCTCGCGCCGCGGGATCCCCCCATCGTCGCCTCCAACTGCTCGCAGACGCGGCGCCGCTCGCTTCGCGCGCGCGCCTGCTCCATCGCCGCCGCGTTGCCCCGTCCCACGCGCAGGAGCTGGTTCACCATCGCGTCCCCGGCGCGCGTCGGGTTGCTCGCGTGTCTCGGCGGGGACACGCTCTTCCACGTCACCCCGGACCGCCCCTCGCCGACGTCGTCGTCCATCTGGCTCAGCAAGAAGCCGTCGGGCAAGAGCGCGTCGTCCGAGGGGTCGACACCGACGCGACGCTTCACCCCGGCGGAACCCGCGAACGCGTCGGGCGCGAGGGGGGGGTGCCGCGCGTTCTCCTTCCCGCGCGCGCCGTGGAGCGCGGGAGGGGGCGCGCCGCGCGAGGAGGACCCGTCGCGGCGATCCGCCATGAAGCGCGCGCGAGAGAACGACGCCGCCGAGCGGGCCGATCGACGCCGAGGCCCGAGAGTCGCGAGGGCGGCGCCGCGGGTACGCCGACGAGTCCGCGAGGCCGATAGACGCCGAGGCCCGCCGCGGCGTCCCGTGTGTGCGCGCGCGCCTCCCCGCGCCGCGCGATCGCTAGTCGTTGTTTTGCTCGGCACCGAAGCTGTCCAAGACGCGGTTTGAAGTTCAGCAGCACACTGTTAGAACTGTTCGCTGGTGTGTGAGAGATCATCTGCCGGCGACCAAACGGGCGCAGGGCGGGCTCGACGCGATCCACAGACTGGGCGCCATACGGTCAAGAAAAAATCTCGCTGCGCACCCGTGCGACTGCCAAGGAGATACGACGCCACCCCCGCGCCCCTCCATTGCACGACCCCGCACGCGCCGCGTCCGAGGAATCATGCCCCAGATTCCCCCCGTCAAGCCCACCGGTGGCGCCATCGGCGTCGCCACGCTCGTCGGCTTGGCCGGCGCCGCCGCGTGCACGCAGTTCTTGACGCTCAACATGCCCTTCGGTGCGTGCGCTCGCGCGATCCCATCCTCAGCTCGGTCCCCCCTCGAACGGCGCGCGCGCCGCGATCCGCCCCACGGCGACGCTCCCCGCGAGGTTCGCCCCGCCGTCGCAGAGGCGCGAACGCGCTCGCGCTCCACCTACCCTCCGCTTCCCTCGACGGCCTCGCCTCCTCGACCCCGGGCCACGAGACCCCGCCGGGCCCCCGTCGGGAACGGACCAACCCTAACGAGCGTCGCGAGAGGCGTCTAACTCGCCTCGCCTGAAAACTCGCCTCATTCGCGCGTCTGACCGCGGTTCCCTTTCCTCCCCGTCTCCTCTTCTCAGGCGGCGCTCTTCCCGGCACCGTGACCGACCCGGAGTGGGCGAAGGCGACGAAGGAGCTGATGAAGGCGTGGCCGCGCGAGGGCGCCCCGGACAGCCCGGTGAAGATGAACCCGATGCAGGAGCGGAATTAAAGCGGGGGTTTGTTTTCCCTTCCCGTCGATTGGGTTCGGCGGCGTCGGCGAACCGAAAGGAGACTACCACTAGACTACTTTGTAGCGACGCGACGAACCGTACCAGCGTACGATCGGAACGAACCGCGCGCGTCGATTCCGCGTCGCGTGAACGGACGACACGTTCCCGCGCGCGTCTCGCGGAAGACCTCGTAGTCTCGTACTTCATACGCGCGCGCCACGCCCCGCTCTCCCCCTCGCTAGCCTCGCACGAATTGCCTCGTGTCGCCCTCTTTCCGCTTTCCGTACGGATTCTCGGCGCTGAATCCGTGTCCCGTTCCCTTTTGCCTGCGGTAATCCGATCCCCCGCCGCCCCCGCCCGCGCCTCCCCTGCCGCGGCTCCCCTGGCCATCTCCGATTTTCTTCCGCCCGTTTGCGGCTTTGCTGTCGAGGTTGAGCTGCACCTTGGGCGGGCGGTGGAACCCGAACGAGAGGGCGACCGAGGCGAGGTTGAGCTCGTGGACGTTGTACACGTCCTTGAGCGTGTGCGAATTGTACGCGAGGATGTACGCCCGGTACGCGTCCCGCGCGGACTGGTGCAGGTAGTAGTTCTTCTCCACGAGCTTCTCCAGCTGCGACTGCACGTTTGCGATTTTCTTCTGCGGGAACTCGTACTCGTTCAGCGGCACCTTGGCCGCCTTGAGGTACTTGAGGAACCCCAGCTCCTCCGGGATGAGGAAGAGCAGGGCCCTCCCCCGCCCGTCCGTCCCGCGCGCGGTGCGCCCGACCCTGTGGATGTACTCCCGCGGGTCGTCCGGCGGGTCGTACTGGATGATCCAGTCCACGGCGGGAATGTCTAATCCGCGCGCGGCGACGTCGGTGCACAGCAACACGCCCCGGTCGGCTTTGCAAAACTCGAAAAACGTCGTCGTCCGGCGCTGCTGCTTCTGCTTGCCGTGGATGTCGCTCACGGGGATGTCGATGTAGTTGAGGAGCTCGGCGTGGTACTTCACGCTGTTGCAGCTGGAGAAGAAGACCATGACCTTCTTCTTGAGGTTCTTCTTCAGGAAGGTGAAGAGGAGCAAGAAGCGCTTCTCGCTGGGGACGACGCAGTACCCCTGCTCCACCCCCGTCGCCGTCGACGTCGCCCTCGCGTCGTCCACGCCGATGTACGTCGGCGACTTCAGACTGAGCCGCGCCAGGTCCTCCACCTTCGTCGTCTGCGTCGCGCTGAAGAGCATCGTCTGGCGCTCCTTCGGAATCATCCTGACGATCGTGCGCATCTCCTCCTCGAACCCGATGTCCAGCATGCGATCCGCCTCGTCCATGCAAAACACCTTGAGCGACCCAAACGCGAACCCGCGCGTGTTCTGCATGTGGTCCAGAAGCCGCCCGGGCGTGGCGACGAGCAAATTCACGCCCTTCGTGAGCTTCTCCGCCTCCACGCGCCGGTTCGCGCCGCCGATGATCAGACCGTGCGTCTGACTGTGTTTCTTCATGAGCTGCTGCGCGACGTTGTAAATCTGCAACGCGAGCTCGCGGGTGGGGGACAAGATCATGACGCCCGTGCCGTTCCGCGGCATGAACTTGGCGTGGTACAGGAGCTCCACGCTCGGGATGAGGAACGCGAGGGTCTTGCCCGAGCCCGTGCGCGCGGCGCCGAGGACGTCGCGCCCGGCGAGGAGGGGCGGGATCGTCCGCGCCTGCACCTCCGTCATCTGCGTGTATCCGAGCTCCTCGACGCCCGCCATCGTCGGCTTGGACAGGCCCAGGCTCGAGAACGTCTTGTCGCTCAGGATGCCGTCCACCTGGACCTGGATGCGCTCGCCCTCCGCGGGCAAAGCGTCGTCCGCCGCGTCGGCGTCGTCGCCCGAAGCGTTCGCGTCCTCCCCCGCCTTCTGTTCGGCGGCGGCGGCTCGCTCCGCCTCCTTTCGCGCTCTCCGAGCCGCCTTCTGCGCCTTGAGGCTCTCGCCCGTCGCGCCGGCGACGCCCTCGGCCTCCTCGCGCTCGCGCTTCTTCCTCGCGCTCTTCTCCTTCTTCTTCCGCAGGCGAAGCGCCTGAAGCTCCTCCGCGGACATGTCCGAGGTTCCCATATTCGCGTCGCTCCTCTCAGTCTGGGGGGGGCGGCGCGTCGTGGAATGCGTCCGCACACCGCCGCCGCCGCCAAAAAGCTCAAGGCGGGGAAGCCGCCACTGTGAAAAAAAAATTCTGCCGGGTGGCGGTCCATCACGCCGACGGCTCCAATATCGGAAACCTCATGAGGGCCTGCGCGTTCGCCACACAGCGCGACGCGCGCTCCGTCGGGGACTCCCGACTCCGAGCGTCGAGAGCCGAGGAGCGCGCTCCGCGACGACGCGCGGATCGCTCGGCGCGCGATCGCGCGGAATCCCGCGCGGCCGCCGCACGGCCGCCGTCCGTTCCGCCCCACGTCACACGGGCCAAGGGCGGCGGTGCGCTTTTTCGGCGCCGGCGCCGATTCCGTTAGGTTCGGCCGCACCGCCCGCCCCCGTCCCGCGTCGCGACGCGCCCGCCCACCCGCGCGCCCGCCGCCGCGCGCGCCGCGACGATCCCGGAGGCTGTGATGATCTTGTTTACTGTTTTTCTGACACCTCTTGTTTGAGTCCGGTCTGATCGCCGAGCCGATGAACTCACTATGCAACCCACTGAGCCTCCGGGATCGTCCTCGCCCGCCCGATCCGCCGACGCCCGTCGAAACCCGTCGAAACGCCCCGCGCCCCGATTAACCGCCCGCCCGACCGCCCGTGTCGCAGGTGATACTAGGAAACGTCCGAGAGTCCGAGCGTCCGAGCGTCCGAGTCCTTCGGACGGTTCCGATCTAAGGTACGCGCCCCACCCCGGCCCCGGCCCGCCGCGAGATCCCGCAACCCTCCCCCGTGAGCGACGCGAGTGAAGATACCAGTACCAAATAATTAGATGACGAAGCTGAACTTTGGTGTTGACCACTTTCAGCCTTGACGGACGCGTCGCGGGAGGGGTGCGGTTTGAACCTTCGGGCCTTTCGGTCCGCCTCGCGAGCGTCGCTCGTCGTTCGCGGCGGCTCGAGGGGCTGGTTGCTTTTTCTTTTTTCCCGGCGCTTTTTTACGCGCAGCCAAAGCCGGCGGAAACGAATGCGCGACTCGTGGGGAGACCCGCCGGGCCGTCAAACCCGGTGCAGTCGCGCGCGACATGTGCTCTCGTGACTTGGCGCTGCGCAGACGAAGGAACGTCATGTCTGTTCGAGTGGACCGAGCGCGCTCGGGTTGAGACTCGGACCTGATGCACGTCCCACACCTGATGCGCCTTCTCGCCCGCCCGGTTCGACACCCTCGCGGGGGACCCGCCGCGACGCCGAGGACGATACCTTCACATTAACATTCATGCGTGTCAAATGAGCGCTTGAGTAATTACTTGCGCGGCGATCAGAGCTTAGCATCCGAGGCGCTCGCGGCGTTTGGTCTCCCCCTTTTTTTCGTCTCTCTCTAAAAGCGCGCGAAACTTTTCGCGCCTCGCGGGTCGTTGAGTCTCCCCCTCGCTCACGTCGGGACGGGAATAATTTACGCCCGCCAGACCCGACGCGCCATCTTCCATGTGTCCACGCACGCTCCCCGGAGCACTTGCGACGACATCCATAATTGAGTGCCACACGCGTCGCTCGCGCTTTTCGGCGTCGTTTCGCGCGCGCTTCGTCTCGAGGAGGATAACACATCAAGATCTGCTATGAACCTCTGTGATCTCACAAGACACACATTCTTCTATTCTGAGGGACGCCGGCGGACGAAAATCTCGGCTCGGGCGCGCGCGCGCGTCGACCATCTGATGACCCTTCCCCCGACGAAAAACCTTCCCCGACCCTTTCGCGCAGGCGCTTTTTCTTTCATCACGATCGAGTGGGGACGAAGAGAAAACCGGGGGCGACGCGTCGACGCGAGACGATGAACATCAACACTCCGGTGGTATTACGCGCGCGCTCCCGAGGCAACGTCGCAGTATAGACTACGACGTCTCACTCGTCCTATAGGTCGCGACGCGTCGCTCGTGCGAGCACGCGGACGCTTCGCGATAGCGCGGCGAGTCTTAGCATATGTAGAGCATGGTATGATCGTTTATGATGTCAGACAGGCGGCTCGACGCACGCGTCGGCTCTTTGACTGTTCCAGTCGCGAGAGGGCTCGACGTCGCCGTCGGCGGGTTTCGGTAAATGTTTTTAGAGAATTCCTGAAATCATGATTACAAGTTTTAAGATTACAAGTTTTAAAATGTTTTTTACCTGGAGAACCAGTTGGCGCCGACGGAGCAGTCGAGCCTCTGCTGCTTGCACTTTTGCGGCTTGAAGGAGCTTTCGAGCGCCTCTCCGAAGGCGTCCATGTCGTACCCCCTGGGGTTTCCGAACTCGTTCACGCCGAGGTTCTGGACGAACTTGACTTCGATCTGGTCTCCCGGGTCGGCGTGGACGCCGGCGTAGCGCAGGTCGATCTTGGCGACGAGCTTTCCGTTTCTCGCCACCTCCGGGCAGTCGGAGACGTGGTGCGGCGACGTGGAGGCGTGGCCGCAGAGCTCGCCTCTTTCGGTCACCACCTTCCAATCGGAGCTCCCGTCCATGCCGAGGAGCGCGGCGCGGAACTCCTCGCCCGTCTCGGGGATGCCGAGGGTCGCGGCCTTCTTGAGTCGGACGGCGACGGCGACGTCCGAGTTGATGCCCCCGGCGGCCATGTGGCCGACGTTGAGCGTGGCGATGAGCAGCCCGTCCGACATGCGCGAGGACATCGTCGTGGAGCACTCGGGCCCGCCGAAGCCGTGCGGGCACGTGCACGTGCACGCCTCCTCGTCGAAGACGCCGCCGTGCTCGCATCCGGTCAGGCCGCACGTCTCGCAGCCGTTTTCCTTGTGCTCGCCGCCGACGCCCTCGCCCTTCCACGGCGGCGGGCACTTGCACAGCCTCGTGTGCGGGTCGACGTGGCCGCCGTTGCTGCACGAGGGCGCGACGGGCGCGGACGGGTCGAACATGATGTCCACCTTGGGGTCGATCTTGTTGAAGTTGGACTCGATGCAGCAGTCGTTGACGCCGCGGCGGATCTTCACGCGGCCCTCGTCCTTCCAGTGGTGGCTCCACGAGTTCTGCATGATCCAGTACTTCTCGCCGGTGATCTTATCCGCGCCCCAGCCGACGATGATCACCGCGTGGTCCGAGTACCCGGGGCATCCGCCGCACGTGTGAATCCCCGTCGGGGAATCGCCGCGGATGCCCTGGCCGGCGACCATCGAGGCACCGACCGCGCCCTTGGTCATGATCTGATGCATGACCCAGCGCTCCTGGGTGAGCTTGTCGGAGTCCTTGGGGCGGCGGTGGCAGTTGCGCTGCACGAACACGGGTTGGCCGTTGTGGATCCACTGGTTGCTCTCGGCGTACGTGGACAGATCCGTCGCGTACGCGCGCACGACGCCAGCCTTGATCTCGTTCATGTCGCGCCACATGCACTGCTGCTGCGTCGGCTCGGGCGTGTGCGAGTTCCCGTCGAGGTACGGGAACTCGGAATCCGCGGGGATCGCCGTCGGCGTGTTCCAGTTGTTGATCTGCATCGACATCATGGCGCCGCCGATGCTGCCTCCGTTGCACCCGCGCCCGCCAATCTGGCACGCGACGAGCTGCTGCGGGCTCATGAGCTCCTTGTACAGGCCCTTGGTCTGCACGCACAGGCGGTACGAGTACATGTACGCGGCCGCGAACGCCCAGCACGAGCCGCACGCGCCCTGGTTGCCCGCGTGCGCCGCCTCGCAGTACGAGTAGTGGTCCTTGAGGTCGTAGTACTCGGGAGGCTCGAAATCGTCCGGCGCGTACAGCGACGTCTTCTCGTCCGCGCACTCGGGGTTGCCTCGTCCGCCGAGTCCCGCCGCGTCCGACATCTGCTCGATCGGGCTCACGCCCGGCTCGTGGAAGAAATCGAACGCGGCCGCGAACTGGCGTCGCCCGAGCGCGCTCGCGTGCGTCTCGTCGTCCTCGCCCTCGACGCGGAGGCGCTTCAGGGCGAGGGGATCGGACGCGCGATCGGAGGCGCGAACGAAGCCTCCGAGGAACCCGCTCTTGGGGGAATCGCGGAACTCGCACACGTCGCGGACGTCCTTACGCGCGGGGTCGTCGTACTTGGCGTACGAGGCCTCCGGGCCGGGGGCGGGGCCGGGGCTCGGGCTCGGGGATCGCTCGTCCTCGCCCAGGTCGGCGTCGGTGTCGGGCGCGGGCGCGGGCGCGGGGGAGGGGCCCGGGCCCGGGCCCATCGCGGCGAACCTGGGGTCGAACCACTCCTCGAGCCTGACGAGGTTGAACTCGGCGTAGGGGCCCTCCGAGAGCTCGGGGCAGTCCATGTCGGGCGCGAGGTGCACCTCGTCGATGGCGACGGTGGCGTGGAGCACGCGCTCGTCGGCGAGGGTGATGTTGACGAACCAGAAGTCCGTCTCCGTGACGTGCACGTACGCGGAGGTCACCGTCGCGGCGGTGAGCGGATCGCACTTGGGCTTGGCGTGGAGCCGCGCGCAGTTGAGCTTCAGCACGGCGAAGCGCCCCGCCTCGAGCGCGCGGGCGCTCTTCGAGGACTCGGGGACGTACCCGCCGAGCTCGTGGCCGGCGTGCTCGATGTCCAGGGGCTCGGCGAAGGAGAAGTCGGGGATCTCATCCCCGGGGCTGCCGAGCGCGGCGATCGGACCGCGACGGGCGGATTCGTGCGAGAGGAGGCCCTTCGGGCCCTCGGCCGACACGGACGAGGCCGCGCACGCGAGCGCCAGCGCCGCGAGCGCGGCCGCGTAGCGGCGCGAACGGGAGTCGAACATCGGCCCGTCCGAGGCGCGGCGTGGAGCCTGCGCGGAGGAGTGCGGCGATCGGCGACGGGGGGGGTGTCGAACAAAGGTGGATGGCTGGGGGTTAAACGCGGCGGTTACGTCCGAGAATTCGACCCTGTGGATTCTCGAAGGATGTTCCGAACGCCTCGCGATCCGCCCGAACACCCCTCGGATTCGCCGAACGCCGACTCCCCGACTCCCGCACACGCGGATTCTCCCCGAGCGAGGTGGGACGGCCCCGCGAGGCCTCGTCCTCGTCCCTCGGGGGCCTCCCTCGATTTGAAACGCCGGCGCGCGCCTCCCTTCCCCCGCTCCGCCTCGCGCGGTCGTCCCCCCCGGGACGCCGATACGCGCGTATCGGCGTCCGGGACGCGCGCGCGGGGGAGATGGGGCGCGTCGGCGCGTCCTCGCCGCGGCGCTTCCCGCCCTCCTCCTGTCGGAAGCGCTCGGCGACAGACCGCGACGACGCGCTCGTCCTCCCGTATGACGACGACGCCGCGGTCGCGACGCCCGACCCCGAGGAGGTGCGCCGCCGCCTCCAGCAGGAGTGGCGCGAGAAAGAGGCCGCGCGCTCGGACGCCCCCCGCCGCCCCCCCTCCTCCCCCGTCGGCGCGGCGTCCTTCTACGCCCCCGCGTCGCGCGCCGGCGCGTCCGCTTTGGAGCGGGCGAGGCACGATCGGGCGCTCGCGGACGTCCGACGCGTGACGGCGGGCGCGACGACGCCGAGAGGCGGTCACTCGTCCGCCCTACACCCCCGAGCACCGCCGTACCGCGAGTTTTCCCGGCAGGCGGAGGCGTTCGAGTGGGGCGACGCGTGGGAGGCGAAGCATGGCTCGCATCCTTCTTCCGGTCCGATGCGGTACTTCAGCCGCGAGGCGCACGGCGTCGGGACGCGCACGTTCATCGCCGCGACGCGTCGCGCGTTTTGGGCCCGGTACTCGGCGTGGGCGAGAGACGAGCGCCACCACTACGAGATCATCCGCGCGGACCGGCCGTGCCACCTGTACTACGACCTCGAGTACGCTTCCGCCGCGAACCCGGACGTGGACGGCGTGCGAGCGACGGACGCGCTGATCGCCCTGACGCTCGAGGATCTCGCCGAGCACGAGGGGTTCGCCGATCCGCCGCTCCGGCGAGAGGACGTCCTCGTGGAGCTCGAATCCCTCGAGCCCCCGCGCGCGAGGAGCAAGTTCAGTCGCCACCTCGTGTTCCGCCTCCCGAACGACGCCGCGTTCGCGAGCGCCGCGCACGTCGGACACTTCGTGCGAAGGCTGATGAAAAAAGCGCGCGAGAGGCGAAAGACGGATCCGCGGTGCGACGCGCTCTTCGTGCGCGACGAGCGGGACGCCGCGAAGGCGCTCGAGGATCCGACGCGTCTTTCGGAGGACCCGGGCGACGGGAAAAACGCGGCGCGACGAAAAGACGGGAAAGAAAACGACCCGGCCGACCCCGAGTCGGAGGTCGACCCCGAGTTGGAGGTGTCCGAAAACAAAAAAACCAAACGCGCGAAGGAAGACATTCTTCGAACCAAACGAACGTCTCGCGATCGTCTCGCCTCCGTCGAGCGCACGAGATCGTTCGTGGACGAGGGCGTGTACACGCGCAACCGCGCGTTCCGCCTGTACCTGTCGAGCAAAAACGGAAAGCGCAAACGCCTCACGCCCACTCTGCGGTGGCTCGAGACGCACGAGCTGTTCGAACGCGACGCGCGCTCGGATCCGCGCGAGCGCGTGTTTTTCCCGGACGAGCGCGTGTTCGTCGCCTCGCTCGTCGCCGACGTGGATGACCACCAGAGGTCGGGCGAATCCGAACCGACGCGGCGGTTGATATCGTACGAGGGCGTCGGCGGCGCCGGGGCGTACTCCGGGCGCGTCCTGCGCGGCGCGCGCGTCGACGGCGCCCCTTCGAACCGCTGCGGCTTCGAATCGTCGTCTGACTTCGATCACGGCGACATGCCGTGTCCCGAGACGGCTCGCTTCGTGTGCCGCGCCTTCGACGCGTGGTCGCCCCCCGGGTGCGTCGGCGCGTCGGTTCGCGCGTGGGCCGCGTACCCCGAGGCGGGGCGGGTGACGCTGCACGTGAAAGGAAATCGCTTTTGCGAAAACGTCGAGCGCGCGCACAAGAGCAACAACGTCGCCTTCGTCGTGGACTTCCGCGAGGGGGCGTACTCGCAGAGGTGCCACGACCCGGAGTGTCGCGGGTTCCGCGGGTGTTTCCGGCCCCTCCCGGCGGAGCTGGCGGCGGAGGCGGTCGCGCTCTTCGCGCTGAGACCGACTGAGACCGAAGACCGCGGCGGGACCGAGGCGGGGGGATCGACGAGAGGCGTAGAACACGCGGAAAGGGGACCGATCGTGGATTGGGCGCCGCCGAGGATCGAATCGGACGACGACGAGATGGACGACGCGCTCCGCGAGGCGGTGGATGAGGTCGGCGTCTCGGGCGGGAAGAGAGCGAGCGCGGAGTGGGCGCCGCCGACGATCGAGGACGACGCGTTCTGGGACGAGGCGGCGGAGGCGTGCGAGTAGAGGAGAGTTTTTAAAGTACAATTCGACAGCAACTGATGTCGTCGCGCTCGTCGGCCCAGTACCAGTACTCTCTCGGACGAGACGACACCTCGTACGGGTCGACGCCGCCTCTTGGCCGCCTCGTCGTCGTCGTCGTCGTCGTCGTCGCGGATGTGTCGCCACTCGTGGAGTCGCGCCTCGATGTCTCCTCCGCCCGACGACGTCGCTCGCTCCGCCGTCGAGGGCGCGCGCTCCGTGCTCGCGTCGTGGACGGTGTCCGCGTACCTCGCGCACAGGCGCGCCTCCTCGCGCCACCCCCACGCTTGCGCGGTCTCGGTGGACCCCGGGGACGCGCTCGGGGATATCCTCCGCGTCCTCGCGAAGCACCGCGTGCTGTCCGCGCCCGTCATCGAGCGCCAGGGCGGGAGGTTCCACGGCTTCGTGGACGTCGCGGAGATTTTGGGCGCGTTCGTCGCGAGCTGCCGCCGGTGGCTCGAGCGCCCGGGGACGGGCTACGGCACGGTGCGTCTGCGCGACGCGACCGCGCACCGCGGCGCGCACAAAACCCTACGCCCCGAACGCGCTCCCCCGCTCGACCGGCAGACCCCGCGACCGAT
>MDSW01126937.1_pt1 | contig 11828 bp, 6 predicted proteins | sample 811171 | NCBI WGS metagenome assembly MDSW01 (sample SAMN05326641, study PRJNA326480) | marine metagenome | isolation source: seawater | place: Atlantic Ocean: North West | collected 2012
CCGAACCGCGCCGCCTTCTCCTCGCACGTGCACAGGCACGCCGGCGCCTTCTTCAGCCGCGCGTGCGCGTCGCACCGCGCGGGCTGCGCCATCGCCTCGGGCGCGTCGCACGCGGGGACGCAGTGCGTCGACCGCGCGAGCGTCGTCCCGCACGAGCCGAGAGACCCGCCGATCGGCGCGGAGATGACGCAGTGACGCGCGTGCCACGCCGCGGGGGGGCCGTCGAACGCCGCCGCGGAGGTCGGGTAGGCGGAGGCGGCATACGTGCACACGTTCGCGACCAGCGAGTCGGGGTGGCCGCAGTTCACGTACATCGCGTTCCACGCGTGGGCCTCTTGGAACATGAGCGACCAACCCGTCATCTTGGAAACGTCCCAGCCCCCGATCGGCTGGTTGAACGCCGCCGCGCGATAGAACATCATGTACATGTCCGTCACCGAGGACACGTTCCAGCCCCCGATCGGCTGGTTGAACGCCGCGAGGCCAACAAACATGTAGGCCATGGTCGTCACCGAGGACACGTCCCAGTCCCCGATCGGCTGGTCGAACGCCGACGCGTTTTCGAACAAGGCAGCCATGTCCGTCACTGACGACACGTTCCAGCCCCCGATCGGCTGGTCGAACGCCGACGCGCCTTTGAACATCCTGTACATGTTCGTCACCGAGGAGACGTCCCAGTCCCCGATCGGCTGGTTGAACGCCGCCGCGCCATTGAACATCTCGTTCATGACGGTCACCGAGGACACGTCCCAGCCCCCGATCGGCTGGTCGAACAACGTCGCGCCATGAAACATGAAGGCCATGTTGGTCACCGAGGACACGTCCCAGTCCCCGATCGGCTGGTTGAACGCCGCCGCGTTTACGAACATGTAGTTCATGTGCGTCACCGAGGACACGTCCCAGTCCCCGATCGGCTGGTCGAACGCATACGCGCGTTCGAACAAGGCAGCCATGTCCGTCACCGAGGACACGTCCCAGCCCCCGATCGGCTGGTTGAACGCCCTCGCGTCTCTGAACATCCTGTACATGTTCGTCACCGAGGACACGTCCCAGTCCCCGATCGGCTGGTCGAACGCCGCCGCGTTCATGAACATCTCGGTCATGTCGGTGACCAGGCTCACGTCCCAGCTCGGCATGTCATTCAACCCCGCCGCGCCGCAATCCGCGCCGTGCATCGTGCAGCACGCGTCGCCCGACCCGTCCGGGGACGCCGCCACGCAATTGTCCACCGCGAGCTTGAGCGCGGCGCGGTCCGCGAACGGCGCAGGCGGTTTCACCGCGTACGCGCTCGGGGGGCCGTCGACGTATCCGACAGAGGGGGGATCGTGAACCGAGAGCCACGCGGTGGCGCCGGAGAACATGCTGGTGGATGTTGTCAGCGCGGGCGTGGACCAGCCGGTGATGTCCTGCCTGAACGCCACCGCGCCATAGAACATGCTATTCATGTTCGTCACCGAGGACACGTCCCAGTCCCCGATCGGCTGGTCGAACGCCGCCGCGTTTATGAACATCCTGCCCATGTGCGTCACCGAGGACACGTCCCAGTCCCCGATCGGCTGGTCGAACGCCGCCGCGTTCTTGAACATCTCGTTCATGTCGGTGACCAGGCTCACGTCCCAGCTCGGGATGCCGCACCGCGCCCCCGTGGGTTCCGCGTCGAGGCACGCGTCCACCTCCGCTTTCAGCGCGGTTCTGTCGGCGAAGACGCTCCCCCCGCGCCGACACTCGTACACCGAGATCTCGTGCACCGTCCCCTCGAACGCCTCGCCGTCGGCGCCGTGGTATCCGTACCCGACGGAGATGTGCCCGTCGACGTAGGAGTACCCGCTCGTCGCGATCGACACCCGGAGAACGCCGTCCCGCCACATCTTCAACTCCCCCGCGGACTTGTCGTACATCCACTCCAGCAGGTACTCCGTGTTCGCCGCCAGCGCGTCTTCGTCGTACGTGGGGGTGATCGAGTTCTCGTTGCACTGCGTGCCGAAGCCCTGCCTTCCGTTTCCGAGGAAGACCATGAGTCCGCCGCAGTGCGAGGTGTCGCCCCAGAGGGTGATGACGTTGTAGCTCGTGAACGAAGCGGGGGTGGTGACGCGCGCGGAGACGTACACGTACTTATTCGCTTCGTCGAACACGTAGTTCGAGCGCACCGGAGTGTTCTGCGCCCCGGCGACGTGTTTAAACACCGGCGCGCACGTCGGGCCGAACCCGTGCGCGTCGCTCCACTCGTAGAAGGCCACCTCGTGGATCGTTCCGGGCCACGGGTACGCGCCGTCGTGGAGCGCCCCGACGGAGACGGCGCCGTCGTTCCAGTTGTACCCGGCGCTTCCGACGACCGCGTCGACCGCCGGAAAGCCGTCGATCCACACCTTGGCGACCCTCTCGCTGGAGTCGTAATAGAACTCGAGGAGGTAGTCCGCGGAGTTTGACATCGCGTCGACCGCGCTGACGAAGGTGTTGGAACCCGTTAACCCCTCGCAGTTCACGCCGAAGAGCAGACTGTTATAGCGAACGAACCCGATGAGCCCGCCGCACGTCGACGGGTCCTCGCCCCACTGGAAGATGAGCTGGCTGTCGCCGCTGACGTCCGCGCCCGTCGTGACATTCGCGGAGACGTAGACGTGGCGGCGATGCTTGACGCGGTCGAACGCGTACCCCGAGGCGATCTGCGTCTCCGCGCCCGAGGCGTGCGTCAGGACGGGCGCGACCGGCGGGGCGTACGCGTGGAAGGGCGCGGGCGAGGTCTGCTGCGAGGTCTGCGCGAGCGCGGGCGCGATCGAGCACGACGCGAGCGCGACGACCAGCAGCGCGGGGAGAATCCGAGCGAGGCGCCGCCCGGGGGGCGAGGCGGCCCGGGGGCGCATCGTCGCGCGGCGCGCGGGCGACGCGCCGACGGGCGACGTTCGTTCGGCGCCAAGGGCGATCGCGACGTCGAGGACGCGCGCGAGGGCGCGGGCGACGGCGCGGACGCCCGCCGCGCGAAAACGCGCCGAGGAGCGCGCGGGTGGGAGGCGCGGAGACGCGCGCGAGTCGCGGGCGCGCGCGGGAGACGCCGGAGCGCGAGGGGAGGTGGCCGAGGGGACGAGCAGCTCGCGCGGTATTGGTCCCAGTGAAGAATATCTCATGTACTCGTCGTCAACTTCCAGGTCATCTCAGGCCGGACGAGCGCTCAACTCGCGAGTCAACATCGCGACTGCCGCTTCGTTCCGCGACGAACCCCGCCGAACTCTGCCGAACCACGCCCCCCCCCCCCGGGGGGGCCCGCGGGGGCCTCACTTCGACACGCGGCGTTCCGCGTTCCTCCATGGCGCCGTCCGCGGTCGCCGCCGCGCGTCCTCTCGCGGCTCCGCGCCCCGCGCGGCGCGCTCGCCGCCCCCCTCCTCCCCGTCGCGCCTCGCCTCGCGCCGCGTCGTCCTCCCCCCGCGACGCCGACGCCGACGCCGACGCCGACGCCGACGAATCCTCCGCCGACGCCGCCGCCCCGCCCGCGCTCTTTCCCTCCTCCCCGCGCTCGGGCGGCGGCATCAGCGCGCGCTGGCGCTTCGACACGCGCTACGGCCACAAGGCCGCGGCCCTCGAGCTCGTCGCGGAGTGGGTCCGCACCGTCGGCGTCGCCGCGGGCGTCGACCCGACGCGCGTCGCGCTGTACACCGGCGTCGTGGGCTGCCCCGAGAGCCGCGTGGAGATGGTGCTCTCGCAATTCGCCAACCAGGGCGAGCTGGACGCGTTCTTCGCGCGCGTGCCCGCGGACGCGCACAGGGCGTGGGGCGAGCGCTTCGCCCCGCACGTCGTCGACGGCTCGCCGGCGTGGCACGTGTACAGACCCGTGCCGGTGCTGCGCGCCCCAGCGGCGGCGGAGGAGGCGTCGGCGGCCTTTTCCGTCGGAGGCGGCGGGCTCGGCGGCGGCGGCGCCGCCGCCGACTCCGCGAACGCCGCCTCGTCCGTCGCGTCCGAGGCGGCGCGGCCGAAGCGCGCGCCCCGCCCCGGTCGGCGGCCGACGCCCGAGGAAGTCCGCCGAACGCCCGTGTTCACCGCGGACGATTTCGGCGCGGGCGAGCCCGGGGGCTTGGTGTTCCCCGCCGCGGCAGACCTGGACGGGATCCTGGCGGAGGCGAAGAAGGCGGCGGAGGCGGCGGCGGAGGCGGAGGCGAAGAAGGCGGCGGAGGCGGCGCGCGCGGTGGCGGCGGCGGCGTTGGCGGCCGAGGCGGCGGATGGGGCGGGGGAGGAGGAGGGCGAGGCGGCGGCGGCGGCGAACGGGGCGGATGCGATCGACCTGTCGGAGTACGCGCCGGGGAGCCGCGTGGTGATGGACTGGAAGGGCGACCCGATGGTGATCAGCCCGGGGGATAAGCTCCCGAACGTCGCGTGACGAGAGACCAAGTGTGAACGTCGCGTGACTCGAGGGGGGCGAGGGGGGCGAGGGCGCGGGCGGGGGAAGGAGCGCGAGCGCGGCGACGCGAGGGTCCATCGACTCAAGTTCGTTCATTCATCACTCTGCTGGGTGGAGAATTTTAAGTCGCGCGCCTCGATTTTGTCGTCGTCCGCGTCAGGCGCGACTGTCGCGTCGTCTTCGTCGCGCACGGCTCAACTACGACACATCGCTCGGCGCGCTCCCTCTTCGGTCGCGTCGCCATGGCGCGCGCGAGGGTCTCCCTGGGTTCGGACGTTTGGGTCGACACCCGCGACGTCGCGGGTATCTCCCGCGGCTCCGGCGCGGACGCGCTCGCGCTGACGGTCCACACGTTCCCGCCCCGGGGCGGCGTGTTCCGCCGCCGTCGCCGCTCCGGCGCGCACCGCGTCGATCACGTCCTCCGCTTCGACTCGGTCGTGGCGCTCATCGCCGCGCGCGATCGCGTCCTCGCCGAGTGCATGCCCCCCTCGTCGCTCTGGAACCGCCCCGGGAGCGCCCGCAAGAAGCTCCTGGTCCTCCTCAACCCCGCCGCGGGGCGCGGCGACGGCGTCCGCGCGTACGAGCGCGACGTCGCGCCCGTCCTCGCGTGCCTCACCTCCTCGCGCCCGGTCACCGCCGCCGCCGCCGCCGCGAGCGACCGCCGCGGCAAGAGCCCGCCCGCCTCCCCGTCCGCGACGAACGGCGACCGCGTCGAGGTCGTCACCACGCGCGAGGCGGGCGAGGCGCGCGCGCTGATCGCGCGCCTCGACCTCTCCCTCTACGCCGCGGTCGTGTGCGTCGGCGGCGACGGCACCGTCGCGGAGGCGCACGAAGGGTTGCGCGCGCGCGCCGACGCCGACGATCCCGACGTCGCCGCCTTCCCCGTCGCCGCGATCCCGGCGGGGTCGGGGAACGCCGTCGCGAAATCGCTGGCGGAGATGAGGGGCGAGCCGTGCGATGCAACCAGCGCCGCCCTCGCGGTCGTCAGGGGCGCGCTGCACGCGGTGGACTGCGCGGAAATCACCGAGGTGGACGAGCGCGCGGCGGGGGCGACAGCGCGCGAGGGGAAAAGGCGCGACGGGACCGGGACGCAAGGGAAACTTCGAGGCGAAACGTCGGAGACTCCTCTCGATGCGACGCGCGATCCGGCGGCGGGTGGTGACGAGAGGCTCGACGACGTCTCGGAGGACGATGCCCCGCGCGCCGTCGACGCCGACGAGCGGCTCGACGAGTCCCTCGCGGGCGAGGGCGATTGGGATTTCGCGTCGAACGATTCTCACTCCGCGGAGGACCCCGGGTCTTCGTCCGCGCGAAAACCCGGGGACGGGGCCTTCGCGTTCCGGTCCGTGCTGTCGCTCTCGTGGGGGTTCATCGCCGACGTGGACATCGAGAGCGAGCGCATGCGCTGGCTCGGGGGCTTGCGTTTCTTCGCGCAGGCCGTCGTGCGCGTCGTGTTCCTGCGGCGCTACCGCGGCGCGAGGGTACTCTTCAAACCCCCCGCGCCGGACGCGTTCGACGACGCGGCGATCGAAGACTCGGACGCCTCGAACGCGAACTCGGCGGCGCTTGTCGCTCGGCGCGTCGCGAAAGCCTCCTCGAGCGTCGGGTCGCCGATTCCGAACCGCCCGGGGTGGCGCGCGATGCCTCGCCACGCGCAGACGGTGTGGGCGCTGAACCTTCCCTGGGCGTCGGAGGACGCCAACGCCGCGCCCGCCGCGAAGGCGGATGACGGCGCGTTCGACGTGCTCGTCGTGCACGAGCGCGCGACGCGGCTCGACTGGCTCGGGCTCCTCCTCGCGGTGGATTCCGGAACGCACGCGGCGCACCCCGCGGTGTCGTACGTGAAAGCCGAGGAACTCGTGGTCGTGCCCGGGCGAGTGGCGGGAAAGGGGAAGGGGGGTAGAGCCGGGAAAAAAGCGGCGGCGGGGTGCATCAGCGCCGACGGGGAGGTGATTGCGCGCGCGAGCGGGAAGGGGGCGCCGGCGAGGTACGGGGGGGTGAGGGTGCGGGTGAGGCGGGGGAGGACCAGGGCGTTCGTCGCGGAGGACGGGCCGGGGGAGGGGGCGATCGCGGACGCCGAGGCGAACGCCGCGTGAGGAGGAGGAGGGAGGGAGGATGATCGATCGCGGGAGCGAGGGGCGAGCAGAGGAGGGAACAAATAATGTGACTGGTTGTCTATCGACTCGAACAAAATAATCAGACTGGATGGTATGTCCACTTTTCAGTCTGCTACTCGGCACTACACTCCACCAGGCCTATCCGCGCCTCGCGCTCGCGTCGCGCTCGGGCGTCGCTTCCGGGTGTCGTCGCGCGTCGTGCCGCCGCCACGCCACGTTCGATCGCGCGAGGCACACGCGCGTTCTCGAGGCCCGCACGATCGGTAACGGAGGCGAGAAGATGTCCGAGCCCGCGCCCGTGGAGGTTCCGGCCCCCGCGACCCCGGCCGAGTCCGGCTCCGACGCCGCCGCGCCCGCGGCGGGCGAGGGCGGGGAGGGCGGCGTGAGCAAAAAGGCGGCCAAGAAGGTGCGCGACGCGATTCGAGCGGTCCGGGACTCGTCGACTCCGCGGCGTCGGTCCCTCACCCCCCTTCGTCCCATCCCTAAACCCTAAACCCCTGACCCCCTCCCTCCCTCTCCGTCTCGCTCCCCCCCCCCGACGCCCTCCCCCCCTCGAAAGGCCGCCGCCGCGGCGGAGAAGGAGGCGCGCAAGGCGGCGAAGGCCGCGGAGGTGGCCGCGCGCGAGCTCGCGCAGCAGGGCGGTCCCGATCCCCTCGCCGATCGCTACGGCGACGCGCCCCTGATCCAGTCCCAGGCCCGCTCCGGCAAGGTCTGGACGAACGTTCGGGACGTGGACGCGAGTAAGCAGTACCAGACGGTGACCCTCCGCGGCCGCGTGCACAACGTCCGCGGCAAGGGCAAGGGCGCATTCCTGATCTTGCGCCAGCAGACGGCGACGATCCAGTGCGTCTTCTTCGTCGACGACGTCCGCGTGAGCAAGGGCATGGTCAAGTACGTCTCCAACCTCACCAAGGAGTCCGTCGTGGACGTCCAGGGCCTGGTGTGCAAGCCCGACGCCCCCGTCGCGAGCTGCACGCAGAGCGAGGTGGAGCTCGTCGTGAGCTCCGTGTATTGCGTCTCGAGATCCGTCCCCGTCCTCCCCTTCCAGATCGAGGACGCGTCCCGATCGGACGCCGACTTCGCCGAGGCGGAGGCGAAGGCGGCGGCGAACCAACAGGCGGAGGGGGCCGGCGATAAGGACGGCGCCGGAAACGCCGCCGCGGCTCAGTTCGTCAGGGTCGGCCAGGACACGCGCCTGAACCACCGCGTGATCGATCTGCGGACGCCCGCGAACCAGGCGATTTTCCGCGTCCAATCGGCGGTGTGCGAGCTCTTCCGGGAGGCGCTCCGCGCGAAGGATTTCGTCGAGATTCACACCCCCAAGCTCATCGGCGGCGCGTCCGAGGGCGGCGCGAGCGTGTTCAAGCTCGACTACATGGGCCAGCCCGCGTGCCTCGCGCAGTCCCCGCAGCTGTACAAGCAGATGGCGATCGAATCGGATTTCGAGCGCGTCTTTGAGATCGGCCCCGTGTTTCGCGCCGAGGACTCCAACACGCACAGGCACCTGTGCGAGTTCACCGGCCTCGACATGGAGATGGCCATCAAGGAGCACTTCTTCGAGGTCCTGGACGTGCTGGACGACCTGTTCGTGCACATGTTCGACGGCCTGAACGAGCGGTTCGCGCACGAGCTCGAGGTTGTGAATCAGCAGCACCCGTTCGAGCCGCTCAAGTACCTGAGGCCGACGCTGCGGCTCGAGTTCCCGGAGGGGATCAAGATGCTCCAGGACGCGGGCGTGGAGGACGTGGACCCCCTGGGTGATCTGAGCACGCCGCAGGAGCGACGGCTCGGCGAGCTGGTCAAGGAGAAGTACGACACGGACTTTTACATCCTGCACAAGTACCCCGCGGACGCGAGGCCGTTTTACACGATGCCCGACCCGAGCGATCCCAGGTACTCCAACTCGTTCGACATCTTCATCCGCGGCGAGGAGATCATCTCCGGCGCGCAGAGGATCCACGACCCGGAGCTCCTGCAGAAGAGGGCGGTGGAGTGCGGGATCGAGGTCGAGACGATCCAGGCGTACATCGACGCGTTCAAGTTCGGGGCGCTGCCGCACGGAGGGTGCGGCGTGGGGATGGAGCGCGTCGTCATGCTCTTCCTCGCCCTCGGGAACATCCGAAAGACGAGCATGTTCCCCCGAGACCCGAGGAGGCTCGCGCCGTGAGTAATTTTAACACGCGGTGTACGCGGGCGGACGCGAACGACTTTTGAGAGTGAGACGAAGTGAGACGAAGCGACGACGCGCGGAGACCTTCTTTGTAGTGAAGGACCGGATCGGAGCGCTCTGATACTCCGCGCGTATATACTCCTACCCCCTCCCCGTTCCTATGATCCACGCGAGCGTTCCCTCGCTCGGTCTCCTCTCCCCGAGCGCCTCCACGGCGCGGTCCCTCTCGTCCCTCCACCCCTTCCCCTCGTACCTCGCCCGCCCCCGCGTCGAGATCTTCCCGAGCACCGCCTCGTCGTCCGCCGCCATTAGGCTCGGCGAATGATCATTCACGTCGTACCGCGCCGCCTTCGAAGATGCGTCGTTCGTCTCCCCGAACGCCTCCCGAAGCGACGCGCACCGCCGCACCGCCGACGCTCGGAGCGCCGTCGCGAACGCGAGCGCGCGCGAGACGGCGTCGGCGGTGGGCACCGCGTCGTACACGTCCGCGGCGTGCATCATCGCCAGGCAGACGGACTCGGAGGGGGTCAACGCGACGCGCTCGCGAGTGTAGCAATTCGTCAGAGCGATCGAAGCGATCGAAGCGATCGACGCGGCGGAGGAGCCCTTCATAGGAGCGCTGTGGTTCTTCCCGCCGCCGTCCGCGAGCGCCGCGAGGACGTCTCGGTAATACTTCTTCTGGCTCATCGTGGCGTACAGGAACGCGAGTCGTTCGGGGGCGTCGCCGATGAGCGCGCGCACGGCGTCGCGGTCGGCGAGGGAGGCGTGCGCGACGGGGAAGAGCTCCGAGCCGTAGAGCGCGTGCGCGGCGGCGGCGATCTTCGCGGCGTCCCTGAGCGGCGCGGGGGCGCCGCCGTCCGCGAGCCACGTCCCGACGCGCGCGGCGACGGACTCGAGGTGCGCGTCGAGCCTCGCGCCGCGGCCGACGTGCGGGACCGAGGACGCGCCCGCGCGCCGCAGGGCGGCGGCGAGCGCGGCGAGCGCGTCGCGTGCGCTCGGGGCGGCGGAGCCCGGCGCGCGCGAGGCGAGGACGAGCGCCGCGAACGCGTCGTCGGGGGCGGAGGGAGACTCAGACCCGCGCTCGGTCGCCTCCTCCTCGGGCGCGCCCCACCGCGCGGCGCGGCGCGCGGCTCGGCCGAGGGACCAGCGCATCGGCACGCCGAGCGCGAACCACAACACCCGGGCGAGGACGCCCAGGAGGACCGCGAGGAGACCCGGGCGGCGGAGGCGCGAGGGCGGCGCCGACATCGAGAAGGCGCGCGGGGACGAGCGAGGCGTGCGCCGCGAGCGAGCGAACGCCCCGAGGGGACGCGCGCGGGAGTGGGGACGATCGGGGAGGAACGAGCGAGCGCGCCGTAAATTCCGCCCGGCTGCTGCAGTGATGAAGATCAACCGGCCGCGGCGCACCGACGCCACGAGTTCGTCGCGCGAGCGATCGATCGACCGAAGAGAGAAAGGAAAACCGACCCGCCGAATCGAATCGTCGATCCGTCACCGATTCCGCGTGCGCGAAAAACGCGAGACTAAATGCGGAAAATTTTGACTAAATGCTCACTCGCGCGAAAAAAAAATCTCTCAACCCCGGAACCGACGAACTGCACCCCCCCGATGCCGACGTCAGCGCGCGCGAAGTGCTGACGAGGACGCACGCTTTGCGGGTCGCGAAAAAGCGCCACCGCGCGCGCGGGGGTTCGGAGGCGCGCCCGGCTCGGAGGCGGGGCGCACTCCGCGCGGCGCCGTCCGGGTCGAGGCGCGCGCGAGACGGGCGGGGGCCGCGGCGCGCAGGGGCGACGCGGGCGACCGCACCGAGTCTCCGTCGGCGCGCGCGCGCGATCCATCCGAGGAGGGCGACGGTTGGAGGACGTCGGGCATCGGCGACCCCATCGTCTCGTCGCGTCTCCGTCGCCCCCGATGGCGAGCACCGCGCGCGTCGCGGGGAAGGCCCGCGGGCGCCCGCGGTTGGAGGAGGGCGCGGGACTCCTGGCGCACGCGTCCGGACCCCCCTCGCCGGACCCGATGTTCTCGGAGCCGCGCCCCCTCCTCCCGAACGACGCGAACGACCCCGCCGCGTCCCTCGCGCCGGGCCATCTCGCGGCGCCCCCGCGCAATCGCGCCTCCGGCGAGGAGGACGACGCGGAGGAGGAGGAGAAGAAGCTCCGCCGGATGCTGAGCAACCGCGAGAGCGCGCGCCGGAGCCGCCAGCGCAAGCTCCGCGCCCTCGCCGAGCTGCAGCAGGCCGCGGCGGAGCTGTGGAACGACCGCAACCGCACGCGCGCCAACATCCAGATGATGCTCGACCTCGTGCACCGCGTGCGCGAGGAAAATATCCGCATCGACGTCGAGCGCGGCGCTCTGGGAAGGCAAATCGTCGCCGCCGCCGCGGGCATCCGAAACCCCGCGGGCATCGCGAACATCGCGACGTCCACGGGAGCGACGTCCGGAGCCACCGCGGGCGGGGCGGGACCGAGCGTGCCGGGAGCCGGGAGCGGCGGCGGCGGGGGAGAGACGGGCGCCGACGACGCGGGAGCCAACGCCGAACCGACGAGGGTTCCCGCGCCCGCCGCCGCGTAGGGAGCCGTGATCGGACTATTCCACGAACTATCGCGCGTGCCGTCGCTTCTTCGCGAGAGTAGTAACGGACCAGTGACGGACCGCGCGAGAGGAGTCTCTTCGTTCTCGGGCCGCTTCCCCCTGGACCGGGTATCGTCCCTCTTCGACTTTTCGGTCCCTCCCAAAAAGAAAAGTCGTCTCACTCGTCTCCGCTCGGACCCTCGACGCGGATTCCTCCGTCTTACGATTTCCATCACCGCTCGTCGTCTTCGCTCGTCCACGCGGTCATCTCCAGCGCGCCCTCCACGCGCCCCCGGAGCCTCCCGAAACTCACGAGCGGCGCGGCGAAGGGCGCGGAGGCCCGGAGCCCCCGAGGCGCCGCCGCCGCCGCCCCCGCGTCCTCCGCCTCCGCCGCCGCGTCGGCGAAGCGCCGCGCCAGCCGCGTCAGCGGCACCGTCGCGCACCCCAGCGCGTCGCGGTCGAGCGCCAACGTCACCACCAGCGCCTCGTCGCCGAGCGACGACGCGGCGACCGAGGCGCGGAGCGCGTCAGCGCCGAGGCGAGGAGCCGACTCGAAGGCCGGCGTCTCCTCATCCCCCGAAGG
>MDSW01148039.1_pt1 | contig 11828 bp, 8 predicted proteins | sample 811171 | NCBI WGS metagenome assembly MDSW01 (sample SAMN05326641, study PRJNA326480) | marine metagenome | isolation source: seawater | place: Atlantic Ocean: North West | collected 2012
CTGAGCTAATCGCCCTTTAGAGTATGCAAATATAAAAATCTTTATCTTTTTATCTAAAATTAGACAAAACATCTGCAACAACAAATGTACTTCCAGTTACAAAAACCAAATCATCTTTAGATGTCTCTTCTGTTATTTTACTAATAGCAACTTGAGAAGTTTTAAAAATAAAAAATTTATTATTTAAAGATTTTATTAAAGAAATGTATTTTTTTGGATTCAAAACCCTAGGATTAGAGCTAGAACAAAAATAATATGTAGCATCTAGATTAATTTCCTTGAAAATTTCAACTAAATTTTTATCTGATGAAAAACCTAGTACAATATGCTTTTTTCTATTTTCTTTTTTAAGTTGAGAAAAAACTAATTTAATCGCATCTATATTATGAGCTATATCACATATAATTAGTGGATTATTCTGAATTATAGTCCATCTACCTAAAAAATCAATTTTATCATAATATCGACTTAGTATGTTCTTGTATTTTTGTTCAGAAAACTTAAAACCCATATTATTTAAAATAGATTTTGCAGATTTAACTAATTCAATATTATAATATTGATATATCGGATTTTTTAACACATTAATGTTTTTATTTATTTTTTTGGATGTAAATACAGGCGAAAAAAATTTTGACGCCTGTTTTATTAAAAAATTTACAACATCAACTTTGTTTTGAGCAGAAATTAAAACTGGAGTATTTTTTTTTATAATACCCGCTTTTTCTTTGGCAATTGACATTATATCGTTCCCTAAAATATGAGAATGATCCAAGGAAATGCTAGTAATTATAGAAAGGACTGGATTAATAATGTTAGTTGAATCTAATCTCCCACCTAATCCACATTCTATAATCGCTATATCAACTTTTTTTATATTAAAATACCAAAATGCCATAGCAGTTGTAAATTCAAAAAAAGAAAATTTTATTGATTCATTTAGTGATTTATAAGATTTAACAAAAGAAATCACTGATTTTTCATCTATATAATTATTATCTAACTGGATTCTCTCTCGAAAACTTAATAAATGTGGTGAAGTAAAAAGACCTACTTTGTAACCTTCATTTCTCAATAATTCTGAGAGCATAAAAGAAACTGACCCTTTCCCATTTGTACCAGCTACATGTATAGATTTAAAATTATTTTGAGGATTATTTATTTTCTTTAGCAAAAAGGTAATATTGTCTAAATTTTCTTTGTATGCGGCTGAGCCTTCATTCTGAAAAAAAGGCAACTCATTACACAGCCAATGCTCTACTTCCTTATAATCCATTTGAGTAATTATGTAGATTGTAATCTACAATGAAGGATTTTTCTTTTTGATCCTCTATATCTTTTTTATGTATGTGCAAAGATTTTAATTTTGTGTCTGATTCATCTTTATTAATAACCCAATAACAAAAAGCGCCAGAACCATAACCCAATAAAGCTAAAAATGCTATTTTTCTTAAGTACCAGAAAAAATCAATTTTTAAAATACCCATCATTGCAACTCCTGCCGCAGAACCAATAATTAAAACACTCCCACCTGTTCCAGCACAATAAGCCAGAAATTCCCAAAATGAAGAATCTACCAGTTCATTAGGATACATTTTTATTGCACCTGCAACTAAAGGAACATTATCTACAATAGCAGACAACATTCCTATAATAATATTAATTAAAAATATATCCCCATTAAAAGTTTCGCTTAAATAAGTTGCAACATCAGCTAAAGTTCCAATAGTTTGCAAGCCATGAACTGCAAGCAAAATGCCTAAAAAGAAAAATATTGTAGGAATGTCTATTTTTTTGACCGCCCCTATGACAGTAAGAACTTTTCTTGTTTCATAAGATTTTTTTCTGTGTAAAATTTCGGTCACAATCCAAATCACACCTAAACTAAACAACATACCCATATATGGAGGCAAATCAGTAACCAACTTAAAAATTGGAACAAACAATAAGCCCAAAACCCCTAATAAAAAAACAAAATTTCTTTCTCTTGCAGTAGTCAAGTCTTTTTCAAAATCAGAATTAATACTAAGTAATGAAACATTACCCTTTAATCTAAGCGAGACATATAATAATGGCACTACCATGCATATAATACTAGGAATTATAGTCGACTGAATAATATTTAAGGCTGTTACTTTTCCATAAATCCATAACATAATAGTAGTAACATCTCCAATTGGAGACCAAGCGCCACCAGCATTAGCTGCAATAATAATCATCCCACCAAAAAACCAAAGATCATTTTTGTTTTTAATTATTTTACTCAAAAGCGCGCCCATAACTATGGCAGCTGTTAAATTATCTAATACAGCAGAAAAGAAAAATGCAACTACAGATAATATCCATAATAACTTAACTCTATTATTAGTAGTAATACGGTCTGTAATTATTTTAAAACCTTGGTGAGTATCCACTAATTCAACTATTGTCATTGCCCCCAAAAGAAAAAATAATATCTCCGAAATATGACCAACATGTTCTAGTAATTCTTTTTTCATCTCAGGTAGATTCATTCCCAATGCAATGAGTGCCCAACAAATAACTCCAGTAACTAAGGCGGTAGAAGCTTTATCTACTTTAATAACATGCTCAAGAGTTATAAAAAAATACCCTATAATAAAAATCCCTATAATAAAAAATTCCATAATATTATTTTAATAATTTTCTTAATGCGATCTCAAGAGCCCGTGAATTAATATTTGTTTTTTGTTGGTTAATATTATAGCAATCAAGTAAAGCTTTTTTAATAACACGTGAACAATCTTTGAAAATAGAATCATCTGTAATCTCTTTTTTCCCTGACATTAAAAAAGCAAAAGCCCTAGCCATACCACAATTTGAAATAAAATCAGGAATAATACTAATTCTCTTATCACAAAATTCAGAAATAGGACCATAAAAAACTTCATCGTCAGAAAATGGAATATTAGCTCCAGCCGACACTAACTCTAAACCTGATTTAATCATTCTTTTCATTTGATCTTTATTGACGATCCTTGATGCCGCACCAGGTATAAAAATATCTGCTTCTAAATCCCATATTTTTCTATTAATTTTCTGGAAAGATTCCATTTTTTTACTATAAAATTTATTTCCTTTTTTATTTAAGAAAAAATGTCTTATTTCTTCAAAAGAAAAACCGTTTTCATTTATTTGACCAGAATTTTTGTCAATAATACCAACAATTGAAGCGCCCAATTGAGATAAATAATATGCTGCAGAAGACGCCACATTTCCCCAACCTTGAACAATTACTCTTTTTCTTTTCAAATCCCCTCCCCAAATATTATAAAAATGTTTTACTGATTCTGCAACACCATAACCAGTTATCATATCAGCAATTACATAGTTTTTAGTTAAATCTGGAGAGTATTTATTATTATCTATTCTTTTTTTGACACCGTATCTTAATTGACCTATTCTATTAATTTTTTCAGCAGAATTAGGAGAATAATGTCCCGAAAAAACACCTTCTTGAGGATGCCAGACTCCACATTCTTCAGTTATTGGAATAACTTCATGCACCTCATCTACATTTAAGTCTCCCCCTGTACCATAATAAGATTTCAATAATGGAGCAACAGCTTTAAACCATCTTTTCAAAACACCATTTTTTCTAGGATCTAATGGGTCAAAATTAATACCTGATTTTGCACCTCCTATTTGTGGGCCACAAACTGAAAATTTAACTTCCATAATTTTTGCTAAAGAAAGAACCTCATATTTATTTAAGCCTTTCCTCATTCTTGTCCCACCACCACAAGCGCCACCTCTTAAAGAATTTATAACAACCCAACCTTCTGCATCAGTCTCACTATCTTTCCATTCAAAAACTATTTCTGGAGAAGTGGTTTCATATTTTTTTAATAATTTCTTCATAAAAAAAATTTGATTAAAAATACTAAGATTATTAATTAAGATTATGTAATAATTATTTTTTTTTTAACTATTTAACAATATATATCACCAACACTATGATTCTTTGAAGAACCTGTGATTTCAGACAAACAGTTTACTTCATTTCTCATCCTCAATAATCCTAAAAAAGCAAAAATAAGAGCCTCTTTAAACATAATTATGTTTTTAGAAGGAATTATTAATTTAGCTTTAACTTTTTGTTCTATTTTTGAAATCAAAAACTCATTAAACACACCTCCTCCAGTAATAAGAGAATTTTTTATTTTAAATTCTAAAAAGACTTTAGATATTTGAATAGAAAAATGTTCTACACAAGTTCTTAACAAATCATCAATTGGTAATTTGTAATTATTTATAATACATAAAAAAAAATGTTCTAACCATTCTTTAGATAAAGATTTTGGGGGCATTTTTCTATAATACTCAATTTTATTTAATTTTCTCAATAGATTAAAATCAACTTTTCCCCTTGAAGCATTAATGCCATTTTTGTCATAAGGATAGCCTTTTTTCTCTGAAAGAAAATTAAGAACAATGTTTAATGGTGAAATATCAAAAGCTGTAATTCGTTCATTTCGTGTAAAAGAAATATTAGAAAACCCTCCTAAATTCAAACACGAGTCATATTGACCAAATAATAACACATCTCCATAAGGAACTAAAGGCGCCCCCTCCCCTCCTAATCTAACATCTTGCTCTCTAAAGTTAGAAATTACAGGTATTTTTGTTCTTCTAAAAATAACATCACCTTTACCAATTTGTTTTGTTATTCCTTGTTTTGGATTATGAAAAATAGTATGTCCATGAGAAGATATATAATCTACAGTTATATTCTTTTTTTTAATAAAATTATTAATTGAATTAGATAGAAATTCTGAGTACTGTATTTCAACTTCTTCTAATTTTTCAGTATCATAAAACAAATTTGAAAGTTTTTTTTTCCAAATAGTTGTGTATTCAATAAACTCGGAGCATATAATTTCAAATTCCCATTTATTATTATTTTTTCTAAAATTACAATATGCTATATCAAGACCATCTAAAGATGTTCCTGACATTAAACCTAAAACTCTATAATTTTTAGCTTTCATATACTCAAAATAGAAAAAAAGAATTAATTTTAAGACCCAAAATTAAACTAATGGATTTTAATTTATCAGAGGAACATATAATGATTCAAAAAGCTGCTCGAGATTTTGCTCAGCAAGAACTACTTCCTGGAGTTATTGAAAGAGATGAACACCAAAAATTCCCAAAAGAAGAAATAAAAAGAATGGGAGAAATGGGATTTATGGGAATGATGACTTCTCCTAAATATGGCGGCGGAGGAATGGACACTATATCTTATATTTTAGCAATGGAAGAAATTTCTAAAATTGACGCTTCCGCTTCTGTAGTCATGTCAGTAAACAATTCTTTAGTTTGTTGGGGTATTGAAAAATATGGAAGCGAGGAACAAAAACAAAAATATTTACCAAAATTAACTTCTGGAGAAGTATTAGGGGCTTTTTGTTTATCAGAGCCAGAAGCTGGATCTGATGCTACTTCTCAAAGAACTACAGCAGAAGAAAAAAGTGATCATTATATTTTAAATGGAACGAAAAACTGGATCACAAATGGAAATACAGCTTCTATTTATTTAGTTATAGCACAAAGTGATACTGAAAAAAAACATAAAGGAATTAATGTATTTATAGTAGAAAGAAATTGGAATGGAATTGCAATAGGCCCTAAAGAAAATAAACTAGGAATAAGAGGTTCCGACACGCACTCTGTTATGTTTACTGATGTAAAAGTACCCAAAGAAAACAGAATAGGTGATGATGGTTTTGGATTTAAATTTGCGATGCAAACACTTTCTGGAGGAAGAATTGGAATAGCCGCTCAAGCTTTAGGTATTTCTTCAGGTGCATATGAATTAGCTTTAAAATATTCTAAAGAAAGAAAAGCATTTGGAAAACCGATATGCCAACATCAATCCGTTGCATTTAAATTAGCAAATATGGCATCAGATATTGAAGCGGCTAGATTACTATGTTTAAAAGCTGCTTGGGAAAAGGACAACGGACTAGACTATAGCTTGTCAGGAGCAATGGCTAAATTATTTTGTGCAGAAAAAGCAATGCAAATAACCATCGAAGCTGTACAAATTCATGGGGGATATGGATATGTAAAAGAATACCATGTCGAAAGACTAATGAGAGATGCTAAAATCACACAGATTTACGAAGGGACTTCAGAAATTCAAAAAATTGTTATCTCTCGATCGATATTGAGATAACATTAATATGTCAATTATTTAATAATATATTCTTTTGAAACCTCTCCGTTTTCAAATAACTTAAAATAAATTTGATTATCCTGTAAAGAGTTAACTTTCCTTCCAAACAAATCAAAAACACCTAATACTATTTTATTGGAAGAATCCTCAAGAATATTACTGTTTTGGTGAACAGTAATATTAACTTCAACAGAAGGGCTAGTACAAGCCTCATCTGGAGTACCTATTTCCCAATCATAAAAATAATAATAATAGGCAGGGCTAAATCCAGGATTATCTCCATTTTCATAATCATTAAAATAACCTTCATTAATACTAACAACATCATCAATTATATATGGAAACGTAGGCAACCCCCCTGTTGTTCTTTTAAACAACGGGTTATTATCACCAAAATTACTATTATTTAAATCAGCATCTGTTGTAATTATATACTCTCCATAAGGAATCGTCCAATTTAAATCTATAATAACTCCATTTTCTTCACTTTCTGGAACATTTATTGTTACAGATTCAAATACATTGTCCAAATTTGGACTCATTAATTGAATTGTTCTCTCGCCAGAAGTTCCAGTATACACTTTAACGGAATTAAGAGTAAATTCTTCTAAAGCTTGAAAGCGCAAACCACCATTATAAACTGTGCCACTATAATCACAGTAAGGTCCTCCATCACAAACATGATTTACTTCTCCAATATTTTGTGTCATTCCTTGAGAAACTACTTGTTCTTGATAAACAAAAAAAGTAGTATTTTCTATTATTGGGTCTGTAACATAAACCAAGCCGTTATTTATTATATTTTGATTATCATCCATCCAAAAAACATCTCCATCTGCCTCCGCTTCTATATTCAACACATCACCATAATCTACCACCCATTCTGTTTGAACATTTGGAGGATAAATAATGTATTGATCACATAAATAAATACATAAATCATTATTTTCAACATTAGCTTCTGCATCAAAATTTTCTGCTGTAGGATCTGTACAACCAACAATCAAACAAGACCCATCATCTGTGTTAGCATCTGGATTATAATTGGATGCATTTTCATTTGTACAACCGTATATAGGCTCTGCAATTTCTAAAATATGAAGACCGGTTTGTTGATCAGAAGCTAAAATTAAGCCTGATGGTAAAAATGGATAAGCACCCCAACATCCTTCAAATTCACCACCTTCATAATCAGGAGAGGTATCATAATATGCAATTTCAACCATATTAAATGGATCACTTGCATCAATAACAGTTACACCAGATGTATAGTAGGAGGTTACTAAATAATTTCCTAAAACATGAGTATTATGAGGGATAACTGGGAAACCATTTTCATTATTCCATGATTGAATTAAATCTATCTGTTGTATATCAGAAATATTTGAAACATCATACGCGCCTATATTACAATCTGATTGCTCGTCAGTTGTAAAAACATAATTTCCATCATCTGAAACCCAAGCATTATGTGTAAAGTTACAGGATGTTGGAGTTGAACCTAATATAACTGGATTAGCTTTATCTGAAACATCAACAGCTGTTAACACGCCTTCATATACGGCGGCACCCCACAAAGTATCCCCTCTAACCATTCCATCATGTAAATAATATGCATCAAATAATCCTGCAACAGAGGGATTCATTGGGTCAGTATTAAGATCTAAAATAATAGCACCATCTGTTGGCCCATCTTGAGAACCAAAGATGTAAGCAAAACCATTTTCATCTATATATATATTATGAGCTCTCATAAATTGATCTGTCCAATAAGTATATGTCTGACCACTTAAGTCATCTAAATCTACTATTAATAAACCATCAGCTGCTTCAGTAGTAACATAAGCATAATTATTCCAAGTTTTTAAATCTCTCCAAACAGAATTAGAACCTGAAATAAAAAACACTTCTTCAGGATTAGATGGATTTGAAATATCTACATAAGAAAAACCATTAGCACAGCCAACCAAAGCATGTTCATTTCCATCATGATCAACATATCCCCAAATATCATTTAAGTCTTGATTATAGCTCAAATTTCCAATTTGAACCATATTTAAACTAGCTTGACTTATTGATAAAATTGGAATTAATAATAAAAAAATGATGAGCTGAGTAAAATTTTTCATGTGCTTTTAATTTAAAATATTATGTCTTATATGTATACAAAAATTGTTCCCAAAGATAAACAAACTTGTTTTATAAATTTAGTTTTTGTTCAATATATGAAATTATCGAGTGTATAATTATAATATGTATTTCTTGTGTTCTTTCTGTTTGATTTGATTCAACGCACACAGCAACATCAGAATATGTTAACAACTCTCCTCCATCTCCAGAAGATAGTGAAACAACTTTTATCTTTTTCTTTTTCGCTTCTTTAGCAGCATTAATAATATTTGGTGAATTACCACTAGTGCTAATAGCCAAAAGGCAATCACCTTCATTGCCATTAGCTTCTAAAAACCTTGAAAACACAAAGTCAAAACTAGTATCATTAGCAACGCATGTAATATGTGATGGGTCAGAAATACAAATGGATGGAAGAGCCTTTCTCTTTTTATTAAAATACCCAGATAACTCTTGTGAAAAGTGCATAGCATCACACATAGACCCTCCATTTCCACAACTAAATATTGTTCCACCTGAATTTATAGATTTCAACATCAATTCAGCTGCCTTTTTAATAGAATCCAAATTATTATCGTTATTCAAAAATGAATCTACAATAAGATGGTGATTTAAAAAATGATTCTTAATATCCATTTTATTTACTCTGAATAAAAATCTTTAAGACCTTGCTCCAACCAATTTTTATAAGTATCTATATTATTAGCATCTTTATAAGCTTTAGGTTGAAAATAACTACCATTTGCATCTTTTAATAATTCTTCCTGAAATTCAGAATCATTACTAGGTTTAAGAATTATATGTAATGGTTGCGCGTTCTTTCCAAATGTTAAAGTTTGCAAAGTACTCCACTGTTTTCCAGTAGTATTAATAACCTTAGATTTTTTCCAAGTGGAATCTGGATAACATTCATCTATTGTATGCTCCGGTACTTCCTTTCTAACATCAACATATAATTGAGTAAGAATATATTTACCAATTAATTTATCTATTTCAACATCATTCCAAATTTGATTTTCTAACTTTCTACAATTCACACAAGCCATACCTGTAAAATCAACTAAAATTGGTTTATTATATTTTTTCGATAATTCAATTGCTTCAAAATAATCTTTGGTTACTATCCTATCATTATTTTTACTTAAAACTTCACTTGGGTCTTCATTACAATAAGAATATGTTTTCGGAGGAGGCAAGCCAAATAAAGTATGAGTAAAAACATCTTGATACTTACAAGTTGCGCCTGGTATTAAGTATAACACAAAAACTAAGGTTAAAACACCAAAAACTATCCTTGAACCACCTATTTTTTTACCTTTAGTATCATGTGGGAATTTAATCACACCAAATAGATAAAGAGCAAGTCCAAAAAAGGTAAGAGCCCATAAAACAAAAAATGTTTCATACTTAATAATTCCTAATTTATATACCGCATCTGCATTCGATAAAAACTTAATAGCTAAAGCGACCTCTAAAAATCCAATGAAAACTTTAAATGTATTCATCCACCCACCTGATTTTGGAAGTGATTTCAACCAAGTTGGGAATACAGCAAATAACGCAAATGGAACACCAAGTGCTAGACCAAAACCTATCATAGCTGAACTTAATTGTAATGCAACTGCTGATCCAGAACCAGAAGCAGTTAGCCCAGTTTTAGCTAACGCAGCACCTAAAACAGGACCAGTACAAGAAAACGATACAAGAGCTAAGGTTAATGCCATGAAAAAGATTCCTAGAACACCCCCTACCTCTGAAGCAGAGTCTACTTTATTTAACAGCTTACTTGGTAAACGAATTTCAAAATATCCAAAAAATGATATAGCAAATACAGTAAAAACTAAAAAGAAAATAAGGTTCAACCAAACATTTGTGGAAATTTGATTTAGTATCTCAGCATCTAATGAAAAAAAGTGGAAAGGCAAGCTAAGTAAAAAATATATTAAGACAATAAACCCACCGTATAATGAAGCTCTAAAAATTGCTTTCTTTTTATCTTCTGACCCTTTTAAAAAAAAGCTTACAGTTAATGGTATCATAGGAAAAACGCATGGAGTAACAAGAGCTATAAGCCCAGCAATAATACCAGCCAAAAGAGCCTCTAAAAGCTTAAAAAAAGAAAAATTGTCTTGAGATTGAATTATTGACTGAAGACCTTTTATGTTTCTTTTATAATCATTAGAACAATCATAATCTTCCTTGGTGAGATTATTAACTTCTTCTGATTCAGTTAATTCTTTTTTTTTTAAAGAAAAAATAACATCAACAATTTCTGGCGGCAAACATTCTTGATCATTACAAACCATAAACTCGTACATAGCTTTAATTTGTGTAATGCCTTCCTGAACCTCTACTTTTTGAAAAAAACTTGCTTTTCTCTCAAAATATCTTGCAATTTCTTCTTGTATTGGAACAAATTTTTCTATCGGTTGACTCTCTGTAAAAAATACTTTAAATCCATCTACATAATCTATTTTTTCAGGTTCTGAATCAATAAATTTTAAACCATCTATATTTTTAAAATAGAAACTAGTGGAAACAATAAAGCTTTCTGGATTTTTATATTGAGAATAAACATGCCACCCTTCATCGATCTCAACATTAGCTAATAAATTATAAGAACCTCCTCCTAAATCTTCTACATCAACAGACCAAGAAGTAGGATCTTGAATTTGTGATGTTACTAAAATTGGAAACATCAAACAGAAAACATAAAGAATTAGCTTTTTCATATTCTATTTTATTCGGCAAATATATGCCTTTTCTTCACCGTCAACAAATTTATACCTTTCATCAATTCTGTGGCCTACTATCCATACTATGTCAGTATTGGAACAAAGAACAAAACATCGCTTCTTTTCTATTAAAGAAAATTTATTATCAATAAAATAATCACTTAGTTTTTTCTTTCCTTTCATTCCTGATGGAATAAACCAATCACCTTCATTCCAATTTCTTAAGATAAGCGGGAATTCTAATTTATCATAATTTAAAACAGCCACGCTTTTATTTTTATTTTCAGAGAACTTAAATTTATCAACTAATTCTAACGATAACTTGATAGGAACTTTAATGTAGTTATTTGTCCTGGAAATTTTCACAGTTCTGTTTTCAATCAATTTAGTGATGCAAAAATGATTTCTGTTTTTAATTAAAAAGTAATTTTTGGCATAAAAAGTTTTTCCTGATTTAGAATTAATAACCGAAAACACACTATCAATATCAATAAATCCATATTCTTTAATTATTTCAAATAAAACAGTTTTTGGCTCAATGGAATTCTTCAACAAACTAATATCAATTTTTAAAACCCCATCACTATATGTAGCACATCTTTTTTTTTCACTTTCTATAAAATGCAAATAAATATTTTCTGCACTTTGAAAGTTTTTAATTGTGGTTTTCATAGATTCCATAAAACCAGAATTTAAATTTTGAAACTCTGGAATAATTGATTTTCTAATCTTATTCCTTTTATACTTTTCATCCTTATTAGAAA
>MDSW01210087.1_pt1 | contig 11828 bp, 10 predicted proteins | sample 811171 | NCBI WGS metagenome assembly MDSW01 (sample SAMN05326641, study PRJNA326480) | marine metagenome | isolation source: seawater | place: Atlantic Ocean: North West | collected 2012
TGAAAATAACACTTTATAGATAATATATGATAAAAAAGACTTAATAAGATATATCTCAAAAATATGAATTTAAATTATAACCATGCTAGGGACTTAATGGTAAAAAATCAATTAAGGCCCAACAAAATAAATGAAAAAAAAATATTAGAACTTTTTTCTACAATTCCTAAAGAAAAATATGTACCAAAAAATGTAAAAAATATTTGTTATACAGATAAAAATTTAACAATTACAAATCAAAGGGGGTATTTAAAAAATCTTCATTTAGCCCAAATACTTAATTATTCAAATATTAAACCAGATGATAATGTAATGCATATCGGAGGTTTAACAGGTTATTTTTCAACTATTATTTCTCAACTATGTAAAAATCTAACCATTGTAGAGCAAGATGATAGAGTTTTAGATAATTTGAATGAGAACATCAAAGAAAGTCATTTGCTAAATACAAGTATTGTACAAAATGATTTGCTTGATGGTTGCGACTCAAATGCACCATACGAAGTGATAATAATTGATTGTCCATTAAATAAATTAAGTAACAGAATTATTAGTCAATTAAATTTAAATAACGGAAGATTAATATATATTAAAAAACAAAAAGATGACCTTTCTAAAGCATATAAATTGACTAAGAATAATAATTTACATAAAAGCGAATATTTATTTGATGTTTTTTCAATGTTTGAAATTGATAAAGCAGAAAATGAATTTATTTTTTAATATATGAATTTTTTTATTTTCTTAATAACTTTATTTTTTTTTAAACTATCATATGCAATAGATATAAATGATTCAGTTAAAAGTACGATAGAAAATAATTCAAAAGTTAAAATTGCTTATGAAAAATTAATTGAGTCAAAAGAAATTATTGAAAAATCTTTTGGTAATAAACTTCCTTCTATAACAAGTACTATATCTGGTACATATACTTCTTCAGAAGATAAAACAGCAACCTCATCTACTACACCAGAAACATTTACAGATAAATATAAAATAACGATAACTCAAAATTTATTTGATGGTGGCGTAAACAATTTAGAAATTGATAGATCTAATATTCTTTACAATAATGAAATATTAAATTTTAAAAAAAAGATACAAGAATTAATTTTGAATGCAATTGAGGGTTATTTAACTGTAATTAATTTTCAAAAATCTTTAGATGTTAATAAAAAAAACTATGATTCTGTTTCTAGATTTTTAGATGAAACAAAGACACGCTATGAATTAGGATCAGCTACTTTATATGATTTACAAAATGCTGAATCAGCTTTTGCATTAGCAGAAACTAGCTTATTTATTGCTAATCAAAATTATATAATTAGTAAAAAAACTTTCAAAAGAATTGTTAGTAAAGAAGCTATAAATTTAGAGGATGTTATAGATATAAATGTGGATATTAATTTTGAAAATATGTTAACTAATGTAAAAAATAATAATCTAGATTTATTACTTTTAAAAAATGATATTTTAAATAAAGAGTTTTTACTTAGTAAAGAAAAAAACTCTAAGAAACCCAGTTTAGATTTATCTGCTTCTGCTGAGTATTCTGATGCTGGGAGAATTGATAGTGGCACTGAAAGTACCAAGGGAACTATAGCATTGACTCTTACAGTTCCTATTTTTCAGCAAAATATTGATAATTCTGACATAAGAAAATATCAATCTCAAAGACTTCAATCAGAGTTATTATATGATGATTATCTTGAAGATTTGGAAATTCAAGCATCTGATTTATTTAAAAATTACCAAATAAGTAAATCAAATTTGAATTTAAATTTAAAAAGAATTAAATCTATAGAAACTTCTTTACAAATTATTCAAGAAGAATTTAATATTGGAACAAAATCAATTACTGATTTAATAGATGAAGAAAGTGAATTACTTTTAGTAAAAGAACAATATTTTGAAGCTAGAAAAGATCATTTTTTAAATTATTTCAAGATTAAGGCTTTAGAATCTTCTTTGATCGATTTATTTTCTGAATATTTACCCAATTATAATTAAATATTTAATAATTTTTATCATGCTTTATACTGAAATATAATAAATATGAATAAAGATCAGTCAATTAAAGAAACTTTAGATGTTATTAGACGTGCATTAGAAGATGAAAATACTGCAGAAATTAAAAACAATATCTTGTTATTAAACAAACAAGTAAATGATGATGGAACAGTTAAAAATATTGAAAGCAATTATATTGACACTAAAAATGTAAATAAAATATTAGAAGAAAAAATAAATTATTTTTTTGAAAAAAAAATTGATGATTGGTTAGAAAAGAATTTAAATAAATATATTAAAAAACATATAAAAAATAACTAATATGAATTTTTCAAAATATTTTGATTTTATCAATGATGAAAAAAAAATATATTCTGCTTGGGAAGAATCCGGATGTTTTAAACCTGTTAAAAGTAATGAATCATATTCAATTATGATGCCACCCCCTAATGTTACTGGAAGTTTACATATGGGCCATGCGCTAACATTTACAATCCAAGATATTTTAATACGCTTTCATAGAATGAAAGGGAAAGAAGTTTTATGGCAAGCTGGAACTGATCATGCAGGAATAGCAACACAAATGGTTGTAGAAAAACAATTGATTAACCAAAATACAGATCGATTAAAATTAGGAAGGAAAAAATTTATTGAAAAAGTCTGGGATTGGAAAAATGAATCTGGTGGAAAAATTAATAATCAATTAAAAAGACTTGGTGCATCTGCTGACTGGTCAAGAGAACGTTTTACAATGGATAACAATCTATCAAATGCTGTAAAAAAAGTTTTTGTTGAATTATATAACGATGGGATAATCTATAAAGATAAAAGATTAGTAAATTGGGACCCTAAATTATTAACTGCCATATCTGATTTAGAAGTTGAACAAAAAGAACAAGAAGGTTCACTGTGGTATATAAAATACCAAATTGATAATAAAAATTATTTGGTTGTTGCTACAACTCGACCTGAAACACTTTTAGGAGATACTGCAGTCGCTGTTCATCCAGATGATTCTAGATATAATAAATTTATTGGTGAATATTGTAATTTGCCTTTAACAGATAGAAAAATTCCTATTATAGCTGATACCTATGCAGATCCAGAAAAAGGCTCTGGTGCTGTCAAAATTACACCTGCACATGATTTTAATGATTTTGAAGTTGGTAATCGGCATAATCTTGAATTTATAAATATATTCAATGAATTTGCAGTTTTAAACTCAAATGTTCCAAAAAAATATCAAGGATTAGAGAGATATGAAGCCAGAAAATTAATAATTAAAGAGCTAGAAAAAAATGATCTTTTAATTAAAGAAGAAAAACAACAAATGGTTATACCTTACGGAGATAGATCAGGAGTTGTTATTGAGCCATGGCTAACAGACCAATGGTTCTGTAATGCTAAAAATTTGTCTATAGATCCAATAAAAGCTGTTAAAAATGGTAATTCAAGATTTATACCAAAACAATGGGAAAATACTTTTTATAAATGGATGGAAGAGATTCAACCATGGTGCATTTCTAGGCAATTATGGTGGGGTCATCAAATACCGGCCTGGTATGGCCCTGAAAATAAATGTTTTGTAGCTACCTCTGAAGAAAAAGCAAATAAACTAGCTAATGAATATTATGGAAAAAAAGTTGACTTAAAACAAGATGAAGATGTTTTAGATACATGGTTTTCTTCAGCGCTATGGACTTTTACTACTTTAGACTGGCCAACTAAATCATATGAATTAAGTAAATTTTATCCAAGTAATGTTCTTGTAACAGGATTTGATATAATTTTCTTTTGGGTTGCAAGAATGATGATGATGGGCTCATATTTCATGAAAGAAACACCTTTTAAAGATATTTACATACATCCATTAATTAGAGATGAATATGGAAAAAAAATGTCTAAATCAAAAGGTAATATTATTGATCCATTAACTTTATTAGATAAGTATGGAGCAGATACATTAAGATTTACTTTAACAGCTTTATTAAATCCAGGTAGGGATGTAAAATTATCTGAGTCTAGAGTTAAAGGTTATAAATCTTTTACAAATAAAATATGGAATGCTGCAAATTTTCTTCAAATAAATAAATGTCATTTTTATGATAATATAGAGCTAGATCTTATTAAATTAGACATTAATAAATGGATAATTAAAGAGTTAAATAATGTACTTGAATTAAGTGATGAATATATAAATAAATATTTATTTCATGAATATGCTAATCATATTTATCATTTTGTATGGCATTCCTATTGTGACTGGTACATTGAATTTATTAAATCTAGTTTAAAAAATCCAGATACTTCAAAAGAAACTCAAAATGTTGCAGGATGGGTATTTGTTCAAATTTTAAAGTTAATACACCCCGTTATGCCTTTTATCTCTGAAAAATTATGGAATAAACTTGTAAACCAAAATGATTATTTAATTTTACAAAAATTTTCTAAACAAAATATCCCACATGATTTCTTACATTCTAAAAAAAATATACAGTATGTGATAGATATTATTACTTCAATTAGAAACTTACGTGCCGAATTAAATATACCATATAAAATAAATATTAATTTATTTATTGATTGTAAAAATGAAGATATTAAATCTTTTTTATTTAAATTTCACGAAGAAATTAAACGTTTGTTAAAAATTGATGTAATAAAATATGAAAAATTGTTAACTAAAAAAAATACTGCTTTTATTGTTTTGTCTGACTTATCTATAGTTATTCCACTAGTTGACATAGTAAATACTAAAACTGAAATTAATAAATTAAATCATAAAAAAGAATTAGAACATTCAAAATTACTTAAAATTGAAAATAAGTTAAATAATGATAGTTTTTTAGAAAAAGCTCCAAAAAATGTTGTAGAGGGTTTTAAAACACAAGCAAATGAATTAAAATCTTCTATTGAAAAAATTGATCAAATAATCAATACTATTAATTAAAATTAATATGTCAGACAAAGGTTCAAATATAAAATCAAAACTACCTAGTAGACATGTAAGTGTTGGTCCCAAAAGTGCTCCACATAGATCATATTATTACGCGATGGGTTTAAAAGAGCATGAAATATACCAACCTTTTGTTGGTGTTGTCACTACATGGAATGAATCTGCACCATGTAATATAACTTTACAATCTCAAGCTCAAGATGCAAAAACTGGAGTTAAAAATTCAGGTGGAACACCTAGAGAGTTTACAACAATAACTGTTACAGATGGAATTGCTATGGGTCACGAAGCTATGAAATCATCCTTAATAAGTAGAGAAGTGATTGCAGATTCTATTGAACTTTCAGTTAGAGGACATTGTTATGATGCAATGGTTGGTTTAGCAGGATGTGATAAGTCATTACCAGGCTTAATGATGTCAATGGTTAGATTAAATATACCATCTGTTTTTATTTATGGTGGATCAATATTACCTGGAAAGTACAAAGGTAAAGATGTTACTGTTGTCGATGTTTTTGAAGCAGTAGGAAAACATGCAGCCGGTTCTATGACAGATCAAGAGTTAAAAGAACTCGAACAGGTAGCATGTCCTTCAGCAGGATCTTGTGGAGGTCAATTTACAGCTAATACTATGGCTTGTATTTCTGAAGCAATGGGATTAGCTTTAACCAATTCAGCAATGCCACCCGCTGTCTATACAGATGAAAGAAAAAAATATGCCGAAGCTAGCGGTAAGGCAGTAATGAATTTATTGGAAAAAAATATAAGACCAAGAGACATAGTTACTTTAAACTCATTAGTTAATGCAGCAAGAGTAGTTGCTGCAACTGGTGGTTCTACTAATGCAGCTCTTCACTTACCAGCAATAGCTAACGAAGCTGGTATTAAATTTACATTAAAAGATGTAGTAGATATATATAAATCGACTCCTTATATTGGAGATATGGCTCCTGGCGGTAAATATGTGGCAAAGGATTTATATGATGCTGGTGGAGTTCCAATAATTATTAAATCTTTATTAGATGGTGGTTATATAAACGGTGATTGTATTACTGCCACAGGTAAAACTATTGCAGAAAATCATAAAGAAGTTATTTTTCCATCAAATCAAAATGTAGTCTATAATTGTGACAATCCTATAAGTAAAAATAGTTCAGTTGTTGGTTTATGGGGCAATTTAGCTAAAGATGGATGTATTTCAAAAATTGCAGGCTTAAAAAATTTACAATTTAAAGGCAAAGCTAAATGTTTTGATTGTGAAGAAGATGCATTAACTGCTGTTTTAAAGAACAAAATTGTAGCTGGAGATGCGGTTATAATTAGGTATGAAGGCCCCAAAGGTGGACCAGGAATGAGAGAAATGCTTTCCACCACAGGAGCAATTTATGGTCAAGGATTAGGCGACACTGTCGCATTAATTACTGATGGTAGATTTTCTGGTGGTACTAGAGGATTTTGTATTGGTCATGTGGGCCCTGAAGCTGCTGTAGGTGGAATGATAGGATTGCTTGAGGATGGAGATGAAATCATTATTGATGCATTGAAAGGTGAAATTAATGTTAATTTATCTGAAGAGGAAATATTATCTAGACGTAAAAAATGGAAAGAAAGAAAAACAAATCATAATTCAGGTTCTATATGGAAATATGCACAAACTGTAGGTCCCGCTCATGAAGGTGCTGTAACTCAACCAGGTGCTAAGGTTGAAACTCATACATACGCTGATATTTAATTTTCTAAATCAATTATTACAGGTGCATGATCAGATGCTTTCTCCCAACCTCTTGGATTTCTATCGATATTAACATTTTTTATTAAATCACTTAATTCAGCAGTTAATAAAAAATGATCAATCCTCAAACCATTTCCTTTTTGCCAATTTCCACCCCTATATCCCCAAAATGTCCAATTACTATTACCTTTCATAAAAAATTTAATAACATCAGTAAAGCCCATATTAATTAATTTTCTAAAATTTTCTCTTGTAATAGGATGAGCACAAGCATCATTTTTAAAATTTTCTGGTGAATAAACATCTTCATCATTTGGAATTACATTAAAGTCTCCACCAATAATTATAGGTGTATTATTCTTTTTTAAATCAAAAATATATTCATTAAATTTTTTCATCCAATTAATTTTATAATCAAATTTTTCAGTTTCAATTGGATTTCCATTAGGAAGATAAATATTAATTAATTTAATTTTTTTTTTAATTTTAGATAAATTAATTTCTGTTTCTAAAAATCTTGCGTTATCATCTTCATATCCTGGGATTTGATTGTTAGTAATATTAAGTTTTTTTTTGCTTAAAATTGCAACACCATTCCATGCTTTTTGACCATTAATATAACAATTATAACCCAATTCTTCTATTCTTTCTTTCGGAAAATTCTCTTCTGTTGATTTAAGCTCTTGTAGCATATAAATATCAGATTGATTAGAAATTATAAATTTTATTAAGTGATCTATTCTTGCATTAACTGAATTTACATTCCAAATTGTAATTTGCATTTAAATTGAAAAAGATGTACCACATCCACATGATGATGAAGCTTGTGGATTTAAAATTTTAAAAGATGATCCAATCAGTTCATTAACATAATCAATTTTTGAGCCTTTTATAAATTCTAATGATGTTGTATCAATAATTACTTCTATTTTATTTTTTTTAAAAATTAAATCATCTTTATTTTTATTATTCTCAAATTCAAATTTATATTGAAAACCAGCACATCCGCCTCCTAGAACTGTAATTCTAAAGTATTTAGCATTATCCTGACTTAAAACCTTGGAAATATGGTTTTCAGCATTTTCTGTAATTTCTATATTATTATTCATCTTTTAAATTAACTATTATAAATATATTGATACTATATTATATATCAAATTTTTCTATGTTTGAACATTTAGCTGTTAATCCTGAGCACTCAAAAGGGAGATTATATGATGAATTTAATGATGATAAGTTTAGAACCCCATTTGAAAGAGATAGAGGAAGAGTTATACATTCAAGTTCTTTTAGAAAATTAAAACATAAAACCCAGGTTTTTATTGAAAGTGAGAGTGACTATTATAGAACTAGACTTACTCATTCTCTAGAAGTAGCTCAAATATCTAGATCTCTTTGTAGACTATTAGGTTTAAATGAAGATTTAGGAGAAACTGTTGCTTTAGCTCATGATTTAGGTCATCCTCCATTTGGACATAGTGGAGAAAAAGCACTCAATACTTCAATGAATAAACATGGAGGTTTCAACCATAATGATCAAACTCTTAGAGTTTTAACATTTATTGAAAAAAGACATCCAAACTTTAATGGCTTAAATCTAACATGGGAGAGTTTAGAAGGAATTGTAAAACATAATGGTATAATATTAAAAAACACCCCTTTTCATATTAATCAATATAACTCTATTCATAATTTAGAATTAACTATTCAACCTCATTTAGAATCACAAGTAGCAACAATCTCAGATGATATTGCATACAATAATCATGATGTTGAGGATGCAATTAGAGCTGGTTTGATTAATATTAAGCAATTAAATGAAAACTTATTCTTCAATGAAATAATTATTGAAATTAAAGAAAAATATAAAAAAATTAATGATAAAGAACTAATGTTTCAGGCATTAAGAAAAAGTATGTCTTTAATGATTATGGATATTTACGAAGAAACCATTCAAAACATCAAAATATCCAATATAAACAATAAGAAAGATTTTTATGAGCATAACAGTTTTATTGTTCAAATGTCGAAAGAAATGAAAAATAAATGTGATTCAGTAAGTAATTTTTTATATGAAAATGTCTATAATCATCACAAAATATTAAATAAAAAAAACCAAGTTGAAAAAATTATTACAAAACTCTTTAATTTTTATGAAACTAATTCTAATAAACTACCTGAAGATTGGAAAACCAATAAAAATATCCCTTTAGAAAGGAATATTTGTGATTATATTTCAGGTATGACAGATAGATACGCAACTAGATTGTATAAACAAATATATGAATGATTTAATAAATAATTTATTAATTTTTTTTGAAAATTATTCTAATAAATTAATAAATGAAAATATTTTAGAATCTTTTGATTTAAAAAAAATAAATATTGATTTTTTTTCTAATTCAAAAAAAGGAGATGTATCCTCAAATTTTTTTTTAATTGCAAATAAGAGACTTATAAATAAAGATTTTAAATTACGTGATGATTTATTGCACAATTTAAATCAGCTTAAATATATTGAGACCTCTAATATTCCTAATTCTGGTTTTGTAGATATTTTTTTTAAAAAATTTTTTTTATTTAATGAATTAAAAGATGTTTTAAAAAATGATTCTAATTATGGATCTTCAAAATATGGAAAAGATAAAAAAATCAATATTGAATTTGTCTCAGCTAATCCTACTGGGCCAATTCATATAGGTCATATAAGAGGTGCTGTTTTTGGTGATATATTAGCATCTCTATTAGAAAAAACTGGGTATATTGTTACTAGAGAATATTATATTAATGATGCAGGTACACAAATTCGTATCTTAGGTGAATCTCTATTTAAAAGATATTGTGAAATATTGGGTGAAGAAATTAAATTAAATGCTGATGAATACCCTGGTGAATATTTAATTAATATAGCTAAAGAAATATATAAAAAGGATAAAGATAAGTGGCTTAATCATAAAAAAGATGAAACAATTGAATATTTTAAAAAATTTGCATTAAGTAAAATTATAGAGCGTATCAAAAATGATTTGAGTCTTTTAAATATAAAATTCGATGAATTTATATATGAATCAGAAATAGTAAAAAGTAAGATTATTGATGAATTATTCATATTATTAAATAATAAAAAATTATTATATGAAGGCACTTTAGAAAAACCAAAAGGAGAAGATAATTCAAAATGGAAGCCACGCAAACAATTATTGTTTAAATCAACAGATTTATTTGATGACAGAGATAGGGCATTCCAAAAAGAAAATGGAGAATGGACTTATTTTGCAAATGATGCAGCATATCACTATAATAAGTATTTGAGAAAATTTGATAATTTAATCAATATATGGGGTGCTGATCACATTGGTTATATTCCTAGAATGAAATCTATAGTTAGTGCTTTTACAGATAATGAAAAATATTTAGAAATACTAACCTGTCAAATTGTCAGACTATTCAAAAATAAAGAAATTATCAAAATGTCAAAAAGAGAGGGTAATTTTATTACATTAAATGAAGTCTATAAATCTGTTGGAAAAGATCCATTAAGATATTTTATGATTTCTACACGCAATGAAACCTCAATGGATTTTGATATTAATAAAGTTTTGGAAAAAAATAAAGATAATCCAGTTTTTTATTGTCAATATGCATATGCAAGATCATCATCTGTAATTAATAAAGCTAAAGAATTAAAAATTGATAATAATTATAATGATATCAATTTTGAAAATATTGATAATTATATCTCAAATCATGAATGGGATATAATTTTAAAAATACTATGCTTCCCATATGTTTTGCATCAAGCATCAATCAATCGTGAACCTCATAGAATTACAATATATTTAGAAAATTTATCAACTGCTTTCCATTCTTTTTGGAATAAAGGCAAAGAAGATGAGTCTTTTAGATTTTTAAATGATAATGATTTAATAAAAACAAATTTAAGAATTATTTGGTTAAAATCTTTTAAAATCACTTTAAAAAATTGTTTTAAAATTATTGGTATAGAATCTCCTGAATCCATGTAACTGATGAAACAAAAAAAAATTTTTATTAAGAAGTCTAAATTTACAATTATAAATTTTTTTTTGATATTTATATCATTTGTTTTAATTTATTTTTTCATTGTAAATTATAATAAAAAATTATTTTTAACAATCTCTCCTTATGAAGATAAATATTACATTATTCCTAATGAGAAAGGTGGTAAAAAAATTGATAATATTGACAAAAAAAGTCTTCATATGAATGAAATTTATACTGAAAATCAAGTATTAAATAATATTGATAATCTATTTTTTTCAATTCAATTCTTTTCTTCATCAAATTATAATGAAACAATAGATTTTGTTGATAGGATAACAAATTCTAATGAATCAAAATACTATAAAAATGATTTTATAATAGTTTCATTTCTATCTCAAATTGGAATAGATTATTTATTACTATACAAAAACTTTGATACCAGAGATGAGGCTTATAATTATTGTTTAAAATATATAAGTGATTTAGAAAAATGTCTTATTGTTGATGTGCAAGCATTAATTAAGTAGCAAGAATCATATAAAATATCTATATATAATTATGCTTGATCAGTCTGTTAAACTTGAAAAAGTTGAACAATTTAATATTTTATTAGATAATTTTGAAGGTCCTATAGATTTATTGCTAGAACTTGCAAAAAAACAAAAAGTAGACCTTTCTGAAATATCAATTTTAAATTTAGCAGAACAATATATTAAATTTATTAACCAATATCAGAATATTCACTTAGAAATAGCAGCTGACTATTTAGTAATGGCTGCATGGTTAACTTATTTAAAATCTAGATTTTTGTTACCTAAAGAGGAAAAATCTGATGATTATACAGCTGAAGAATTAGAAGAGGCTCTTAGATATCAATTACAAAGATTAGAGGCATTCCAAAAAATTTCAAAAACTCTATATTCTATGCCTTTAATTGGTCGAGATGTTTTTTATGGTGGGTCTAATGAAGGCGTAAATATTAAATATGATATAACATATTCTTCAAATTTATATGATTTACTTAAGTCTTATTCACAAATTTTAATGAGTAATGAAAAAGTTAGTCAATTAACAATTACATATTCAGAATTATATTCTGTAGAGGAA
>MDSW01013850.1_pt1 | contig 11826 bp, 9 predicted proteins | sample 811171 | NCBI WGS metagenome assembly MDSW01 (sample SAMN05326641, study PRJNA326480) | marine metagenome | isolation source: seawater | place: Atlantic Ocean: North West | collected 2012
CCATTGCCGGTGTACGAACCCATTGCGCTATACCCTTCGACAGGTGCGAAGCAGTAGGCGATATAGTCAGCGGCATCCGTGCTGTATGTAAAAACTGCAGAAGTCGGTGCAGTAAAAGAAGAATTAGCCTTTGCGTTTGTATTGTTTAAATTCAAATAGTCCAATGAACCATCTATTTTTGTTGTATAAACAAGCCAATCGGTCGAATTGTCGCGATCCTTTAATATATAAAGATCCGGGGTAACATTTAATCCGTGCCCGATGCTCCCTGATGATCCTGTTCCGGTAAAGGACACAATCGAGAACCCAGCACTTGGGTTGGCCATCACCTGTGATGCGATGCTTGGGACGTTGGTTACTGATACGCCGGAGTCCACAAGCTGTTTTCCGTTAACCTCGACAGCATATAAACCAACAAAGTTAGAACCACTGTCAGAAGCATAAGCAATACTTGTAATTGATGTTTCTCCAGTAATTGTATTCCAATTAGTGCCAGACGCAATTTGAGAAGTATAATCATTGCCGTTAACATAAAATTTACCAGTAGCAGTTCCTGCTCTGTCGGCCCTAACTCTTAGGCTTGTTAGTGCAATTGAACCCCCAGGCAAAGTTACAGTAATCGTTTGATTGGCACTGCCATATCCGAGTGTTGTTAAAGAAGCATCAAACACATTTGTAACGGGATAATCACTGCGATCACCATCTTTCCCGCTACTCCACGTCTGACTCTGGTTATACACCGAGCTAGTTAATCCACCAGCAGGAATCGTGTAGCCGCCCTTATCGCTTGTATTGACCTGAAAGCCCATTCCAGAATGATTCGTGCAATACGCATACAATGTTGGTGCGCTTGCTGCAATCACAATCTGCGTATAAGCCCCAGCACTACCTGGCGTTCCAGCAGTCGTTACACCTGTTGTGTATTCCGTTCCACCGCCATGCGTTCCATCGCTAGTGGTTGAGAACCGCAAAGGATGTGTAGCGTTTGTGCTATCGGCTTGATCAAACTTGTAGGTGCTGCCTTCCGCAAGAGTTAGCGTTGGTTGTTGAGCACCATCGATGTAGAAGTTGCCGCCAGAAACAGTAACTGTATAGGTTCTGTCGCTATTAGCTCCGGCGTCCCACGCCCAGCCTGAAAAAGTTCCATTATTGAGGTTTACGGCACTACTCGATCCAAGCGTAAAGCCATCGCTAGTGAACGCAGATAAAGTATTAGTATCGGTATTTTCAGCGTTGGTTTGGTTGCTTCTTAGTCGTTTAGTGGCACCTCTTACAGTGTCAAATAGTGCATGATCGCCTGAAAATGATCTTCCTTTTATCCATGCAAAATCTGGGCTAAAACCAAGATTAGAAACACTTTGCGTTCCACCATTGCCAGTCCATAACTTCGTATCAAAATACTTACTGCCATCCGCAATCGTTGGGGTCGGTAAGTTTGCGGTGTTTAAAGACTTGTAGCCGCTTGGTGCGGCATACGCGAAGGCACGTTGGCCGAAGTTAAATATAGTGTCTCCGTTATAACCACCACTGCCTGATCTGCAATTTGCAGTCCAAGCACCCGTCAATCCCGTTGCAACAGCAGTGCCACTATTCATGGCAACACCATTTTTGTAAAAATAAAGATTGCCACCATCCATATCTAAAGCAACGCCAATCACATCACCTGACACAAAGCCATCAACAGAAGTAACCCCTCCGTTGTGGTAAAGCTGCCCGGAACCGGCGTTTCCATAAAGTGCATATTGCTGATCGTTTTCGCCTGAATAACTTGCAGCCTGAGGGCTGGTGCTGCTTTCAATGCCAGCCATCGTATAGCTAGTGCCAGCAGTAAACTCCCAGTAAACCTTTCCACTACTGGCATAAATCGTTCCAGTAGACCTACCGGAGTTGCCATTACTAACTAAATTTCCATTAGATAAAGTTTGAGATTGATTTTTTAAAGGATTAAGTGTGCAGTAGCAGCCCGTTATTTCTCCGCCCGCTCCAGAGTCTGTCTGCGTGCCGTTGGTTGGGGTGTCAACTAGGGAGTCGTTACCTGCACCTGCTGCAACACTTAAGTTATTAACAGTCCACGTATTGGCGGGGCTGACTCCACTTGTATCCGTACCAAGCGCAGCGTTTGAACTGTTGTCCGCAAAGTCGAGGTGGAAGCCGTTGTTGCTAAGGCTAACTGTGGAATCAACCAAGGCTACCCATACGCCATCAATCAGCAGCTCAATCTTTGAAAACCATCCAGGCTCGTTGCCATCACCAGTGCATTGGTAAGAAACAAATTGATTGTTAGACGGCGTAAATTCAAGAGGAACAGCGTATGCACTTGTAACTGGAATCTGAGAAGCAATGTCAACACCATTTAAGAAGACTTTCCCTGTAGGCGTATTACCGCTGCCATCATTTGCATATGTAACCATGTAGATCTTGACTTTGGTGCAAGCGATTGGGCTTGGAGGTGTAAACGTGAAGCTGCCACCTGCTCTTGTCGAAAGACTGTTGTCAAAACCATTTGTAGCTGCATATGCGGCGCTATACGCACTACCTGTTACATCACCGCTCCAAGTTCGGCTATTGTCGAACCAATCGTCAAAACCTCCGGCATATTCCTTCGGCTGCCACACACCGCTGCCATCAGTCTCACCAAAATCTGTTGCTGCTAATACTTGACCATCAATAAAATGTACGTCGGCTAGGTAGAGATCTATATACGCCGCACCGTGGCCTATCTTGTGCAGAACAGTGTTGTTTACTTGATAGTCTGTATCTTGATTTGGGTATTGCTCATTAGAAAAGTTTGTAATTTGACTGCCATTAAAATATACTTTAACCCTGTTAGCAGCAGTTGATTGGGTCGTGTCAAATGATACTACTAAATGGGAAAAACTAGCTGGGTCTCTAAATACTTGAGTGGTTAAAAGATATGCACCACCCGTCCCAGTTGTCCAGTTTACTTGAAGCTGATCGCTAGCATTTAGTTGAATTACAAACCAATTCCCTGAACCATGGTCCGCGCTAAATAGCGTTTGATCACTGCCAAGCTTTGATCTTTTAACCCAACCGCTCCAAGTCCACGTCTTGCGATTACCTGCAGCACTTGGGGTTCTATTTAGATACGCAGAATCACCGCTGTTAAACCTAAGCGAACGCTCAATGGCGTAGCCAGCACCGGCACCACCACTGGCACCGGCAAGAACGTTAGAACCAATGACGCTCATGAGTAATTAGCGGTGAACACACAGTGAATCGATGTCGCGCTACGAACGATCATGTCGATACGATCCACAGCAGAAGCAGCTGTGCTCAATGTTGGTGCGGTGCCACCAGCAAAGTCGTAATAGCTGCCATAAGCCAAAGTGCGACTGCCCGTACCGTCCTGGACAATAAAGATTGATCCGCTTTGACCGGCAACAATGCTTGTTGGGTTATCTAGCGTTCGATTTCCAGCCAGCGTTACGGTGAAGTTGTTGCTAGCGGCTAAGTCAACACTGATATTTGCTCCATCGGTCAGCGTTGTAACCTCACCGCGTTGACCGGCGGTAAACGTCTGCACCACATCGGTCTTTGCACCGTTCTCAGTCAAGTTGTCAACTGTGACCGTCTTGGTGCTGGTCGTAATCGAATCGACCTTTACCGTTCCAAACGCCATCGCTAGGTCAGCCGTAGGGCAATTACGCCAACTTTAACTGACCAGCTCTATCTGGGCACGCCTATTAAAAAGAATTGATCAGGGCTTTGCCTTAAGAGGGGATGGTTGGCCAAGTCATCGTATGTGGGAATCCATCCGCTGACGGCAAATCGCGTAACGCTTGCCTATACGTTTTCATTGCAGTGGCAACGTTCGTTCCCGTCTCTTTTGCCATAACAACAACCCAGTCAGTCTCAGCAATAAGCCTGTCACGCTCGGCACGCACAGAGGCAGCAGCTTCGCTGTCAATACGTGCCTTGTATGCAACTTCGTTGTCGGCTGCTGTCGTTACGTTGCCCTCGTCATCAGTGGTATCAGTGAAAACTGGACCAGCAATGAACTTGGTGAACCATTTGCCGTCAATCTCTTCAACACCACTACGGGTACTGACACCATAAGGAGCAGCAACAGTTGCCGCCGCTCCATTCAAAACAGCGTCATAGCCAAAGCTATTCAAGACCTCTGTGGTGATCTGTTTGGGGAAGCTGGTGTTGGGGTGCTCAGCTTTGAACTGACTGACAGTGGTGACAGCGCCTGTGGAGCGGTTGCGGATTTCCATGGTTAGGCAATGGCGAGGAATAAGTAAGTGCCGCCAGTTGCATTAAGAGCAGCAGGGGCTGATGCAGTAACTGTAAAACCTGTACTAAGAGGGTCGATGTAATCGGTGTTTGTTACTTGGGCTGCATCGCTATTCAAAAGTATGTATGGATCATTACCACTCACAATGCCGCGAGTTGTATCCCAAACGTACCAATCAGCATCAGCGTCTATTCGTTTAATCAATATAAACCTTGCGCCTGCACTAAACCCACAGTTAACGTTAACCGCGTTGCTCGTATATCCACTGTAGGTACCTACTTTACTGATGTCGGACAAGGTTGCAAAGAGGTAGGCGATGTAGGTGTCGCCAGATGCATTAACATAGCTAGAAGTGCTTAGTTTTAGTTGAGTTGGTGTGGGAACTGCAGTAAAGATGTTCTCAGCAAGAGTTGCTTGACCGTTATTCATAATGAATTTATTCGACCAATTTGATAGTTCAGAACTGGTAATAAGCCATCCATAACCTGCATTTCGCTTTTTAAATATTGCAAGTTCCGGCGTTACATCAAGGTTGTGGTTTACCGTATGCGCTGAGCCCGTTCCCTGATAAGCAACTACATCCATGAAGCCTGGGGCACGTTTGAACATGCTTAAAAGATAAGCAGTGCCGCCGTCGTTAACAGCTGCACTGTTGCCCATTTTTATGTAATTATTGCCAAACTCGCTAAAGAAATTACTTGGGGAACTTTCTGCGCTGCTGGCGCTTGGAATTAACCCTTGCTTTGGTCCCCTTAGTCGATCAGAAATATAAGGATCCCCTCCGGCTGTTCTCTGTGCAATAACGAAATCTACTAAAATGTTTGTTGATCGAGTAATGTTCCCACCAGAACCAGTATAAGTTAAAGATTGAAGCACTTCCGTTCCAGCTTCCGGCGGCTTATGCGGACGGCGGATTGCCATGTAAATATGATTACCACTATCAGTAGTGCTATACCCTTGATTATTTAATTTAAATCCAGTTGAAGTTAAATTTATTAAATCGGCAGCATAGTTTTTACCAGTATCTTCTTGAGTGGATAAGTTGGCACATAATGCCTTATCATTACCATTAGTTTCTGTAGATCCTGTAACAATCCCCCGCATGGAGTCATAAATAATCCAGTTATCAGTATCACCACCAGTGCCATTGGTTTTTTTTATCATCACCCATTGTGGTTCCCAACCTAGGTTGATTTCTGGACCTTCACCACCTGAATTGCCCGTATAACTCCCACATTTAATAATGCTTTCATCCTCATCCGTGCCAAACGATGCGTCGTCGTGGGCAAAGATGTAGGCGACGTAATTTTTACCGTTTGCGCCTGTCTTGGAATTAGTTCCAACAAAAAAAGAAGAAGCCGTAGGGTTCAAATATTGCCAATCAGTAACTGTTCCTGATTGGGCGCTCGTTTCGTTTAAATATAATGAATTGAGTCTTCCTATGTCTCTATGGTAAACAGCCCATGACTCAGTATCAGTAAGATTTTTAACAATAATCATTCCCGGTACGCTGCCGAGCGAATGAGAAATAGTTTGATTATTTGAGCTACCGCTATAAGTAACTACATCAAAGAAACCAGGCGCTTTGCGGAATGTCCAGGAGACGTAGTCATAGGCAGAATTGTTAATCTCATTGTCATTAGTCGCAACCGTAAACCCATCTGAATTGAAAGAAGAAAAACGACTTTGCGTAACCTCACTAGCTGTACTGTTAGAAGATAGTTGTTTAGTCGCCCCACGCTCTGTATCTACAAGGATGTGTAAGTCTGAAGTATCACGAACCTTTATCCAAGATAATCCACCTTCACCCGCTAAATCAATCCCATTCGTAATATTGTGCGTGCTGTTGTTGCCCTCATACAAAAACGTACTAAAAACATCATCAACGTAAGTTTTCGCGCCACCGCCTGCACCTGCTGCAGCAAATACTGCTTGTTGTGTAATAGGATCCATGTCAGTTCACGTAATCAGCAAGGGCAGCGCCGCGATAACGCGTACCACCATCATCAGTTACAAAAACAAAAAGATGCGTTTTGCCTGCAGTAAGCGTTGGAGCGGTATCAGCAGGGAACTTAACGCTCGAAGGCCAAGTAACAGTCCCTGATGTGTGCGTAAGTTCTAAAGTAAAACTGCCCGCTGTTCCGCTTGCGGGAGGATTAGAAAAAGTAAACGTTGAATCGGCGCTAATGGTCTTGGTGAAGTAGTTGCCAGTAGCAAGATCAATATCTAGTGCCCCTACTGCTTCCGCTGTTTGCTTATAAGCGCCGTCAACTGCTAAACCGGCATTAAAAGTTTGAGCTGCTGAAAATGTTTGCTCAGCGTTGGTTTTTACAGTATCAGCAAAACTAAGGGTGCCACTCCCATTAGTTGCCAATACTTGGCCATTCGTGCCGTTGCCGTTTGGCAAAGTTAACGTGTTATCAGCTGCCGTGGCAGGCGCTGCAAGCTCTACATAGCCTGTTGTTTGTCCTTTCAGTCGAAGTGCCATTAGACAACCACCCAGAAGCTGTTCGCAGGAACTGTAATCGTTGCTGCTGCATTAATACTAAGGGGGCCAGCGGAAACCACATTCTTGCCAGTTCCAATCGTATAAGTTGTCGTAATCGTGTTGTCGTGCTCTAAAGCCCATTCGTCTGATCCACCGCCAGTAGCTCCGCCCCCTGCAGGCGTGGCCCAAGTAATTGCACCTGACGCACCACCACTTGTCAAAACCTGGCCGCTTGTGCCGTAATTCGCTCCACCAACCCCAATCTGACCAGCAGGGCCAACACGAAGCCGTTCGGCGTTTTCAGTCGTGACAACAAAACGGCCATCACTACCGGCGTCTATAACTTCGGCCTTGCTGTCGCCTTCTGATATTGAATCGCTAGAAAAGCTATAGGCAAGCGAACTCCAAGCGGTAGAACCGTTTCCTACCTTCCATTTCCCTGTATCCGACTCATACCCCAATTCACCGGACAATAGTGTTGGGTTTCCACTGACCCAGCCTGCAGCAGTATCCCGCCGCTGCTGCATTTGTACCTTGACTTGAGTTCCAGCCATGAATTGACCTAGTTACCGTCCATGATAAGCGTAACGTCAGGGTCGCCAGTCCCACTCAAAAGGAACGGTGCCGTTCCATTAAATACATACCTATCAAAGGCTTCGTCCGCAGGCAAAGCTTCAGATCCTGCATCTAAGGTAAACAGGAGAAGAACGCCCTCAATAGCGCGTATAGAGACAGTGACGTTATACCGCTGAAAACCAATATGCTGTTCTGTTGGTGTCTCTGCATATCGGTAGGTACTCGATGTGTCAGTAACTTCAGCTCCGCCAAAAATTACACCCGGAACGGAAAATTCTCCTGCAGTACCATCGTTATTTAAATAATGAGTGCGTAATAACTCAATTGAAGTTTGATCAAGCCCTTCATATTTAAAACTAAAAGCTTGACTACTGACATAATTTGTATGCCTAAACCGTATCGGACCAGTACCAAAGGCGGCATATTCACTAACCTGAGGCACTCCAAAGTCAAGGCTGATTGAGTTTGGAACCAAGCTTGGGAAAGCACTCATCTTAAATACTGTATGGAGGTATTAACTGTAGCTCTACTGATACTTTTATCACACCTGGATCGTAAGCAACCGCAGGAGGGTTAGCGTAGATCCACTGATATCCTGAAGGGAACGTCAAGGCAGAACCTTGCAAAACAGAGCTAGGGAGGTCAAATGGTTGAAAGCGATTTTGAATCGCATAGTGCGAAAATATCTGTTTCTGCTGGCTTGTTGAACCGCTCGTAAACGTAAGCCGCAATCGATAATTGACAGCGGCATTATTTTTACGCACAGTTGTTTCTACGCCAGATAGTGTTGTAGATCTCAAAACTGCATACGAGCCAGGGGTATAAGTTCGGGATTGAGGAGCGAGGGAAGGAAAGTCAGCCATCGTTTAAATCGTTCCGGAGCACGTACCCCCGGCACAATTGGGTGCGTAATACTGGGGGTCAAGACCTGTGCTAAGTGTCCATTTAACATCTCTAGCTTGTTGTTCAGTATTATATACTGCTTTAACCCCGGTAGACGTAACTTGTGTCACGCCATTGCAGGCCATATCTACTTTAAACCAGGCACGACTATACCATTTCCCACTATTTAGCAAGTAAAACACTTCTGTATGCATTATCTCTACAGCAGATTTTGAAATGGAGTGCATAGTGTCTCCCGGATAGAAGAATGGCACGGTGTTGCCACTGGTATCGACAATGCATAGCACCGCCGTACCACCAGTCATTCGGACGCAACCAGCAGCTCCGTCATTGCCTAATTGAATCTGCTCAGACGTGGTACAAGCGGAATAGCCTCCAGGGGCAGAAGGGTCAGGGCAGCACCCAACACCTAAAACTGATTTTCCAAAAGACGCTGCAGTTTCACCGACAATAAATGTTTCTGCGACTCCAGAACTAACAAGCTCTTGGGCGCCTGTTGCTGTATCAATCAAGTACCACTGAATACGCGCATTTGGGCACCCTGGGTTGAATGATATTACGTTGCCATAAAGAGCAGGATTGCCAACATACCCGGTATTTGTGGGACGTGTCAGCGTAGTATTAGAAGGAGAAGTTTGATCATCAATTGGATCTGGGAAATTAGAGAAGCCACCCGGGAATGGTGAGTCTTGGCTTCCATCAGAAATGTCGTTCTGTGTATCACCGGACGAGGGGGGATTGCTTGGGGATGAAGTCGTCGATCCCACAGTCGATGTGGATGTTGAACTATTAGTATCGCAGTCATGCGTGCTGCGTCCAACATTGATTACGTTACCCGCTCCAGTCGCCCCATCAACAACCTGAGCAACGATACTACGCCCTTGGCTGTCTATCGGGAAATGCGTCAAATCATACTTAATTAAGCTGCCAAAAGTTTTTTCAATTCGAGCAATTTCATATACTTTATCGTGATATTGAATCTCTCCTTCAGAGGTTTCGCGTTTCAATCGGACACGGACAATATCACCCACCTCAAGCGTGCTGTTATAGTTTCTTTCACGCACTTTTATTCGTAAATGATGCGTTACGTGTTTACGAGTGGCAAGCTTGTATGTTGCAGCTTTGATCGCATGATTCTCCGTCACGCAATACCCGCTTAAATCCATCGAAACAAATGGACCAGATACTGCTTCGCCTTGATACCGAACATTTATTGTCCGTACCAAGCCGTAGTCAGCTTCAGGTTGTTGCCGCCATTGCGCTACAACACAGACAGGCTCTCGATCCTCCAAGCTGACAAAATCAATTTCAAATCCACCACTTAAAACGTGGTCTTCAGTAAAGGTAAACTCTGGCGTGATTGCCGTTGTTTTAATCGTATGATCTGTGTTATAAGGCAGGCGTGGCTTCAGACCAAATTTTCCGTTCGTGTTTGTTAGGCGAAGAAGGAAATTGTATGAAGTTTTTTGCAGCCAATCAGACAAGTTTTGACTTTTCGCTAATACACCGTTGAACAAAAAATTATTGGCATTGGTAAAATTAGCCGCAATACCAAGCGATGAATCATCGATTAAATCGCTCGGTAACCTTCCGCTTTGCAGCATCAAATACTTTGCAAGATCAGCAAAGTTGTCCGATGCACCTGTTGTACCATCAGTCAACCTTTCGACTTGAAGACCATCCCTTACAAAAGCACTTATCTGTTTATTCCAATCTGTACTTCCGGTAAGAGATATTTCAAAGCTTAAAGTTGTCAAACCGCTGTAGCTGCCAGACGTTCCACAAAACGTAGGCATCTTATGCTCTCTGTAGGCAATGTTGAAAAACATAAAGCCACCGACAGTTCCAGAAGCTACCCGGCCACGTAGCCAATTTCCGACCTTGTACCATACCTCATTCTGCGTTATCGACGGAATAACGTAAGCGCCATACTGGTTGGGTGAAACGTGAACATCTATATAGTCATCGATTGTATTTCCTGGAGCCCAGCTGCCCGCACGAGCGTTATAGGCTTGGTTATACGTTCCACGGCGGCAATTGCCATAAAACATATCTCTAACTTGGATTGTGCCTATTTGGCCTTGACTCACGACCAAAAGCAATTTAACGACTATCTCCTCATTCACCTGAGTAGTAGTCCAAGCACTACCGGTTTCAACCTCGGTCACAACTAAATCGTTTGTAAAAAAGCCCTCAGTCGCTTTTGGAGCAATCATTGCTCCGCCTGTCTCCACTGAATTAATCGCTCTACGACGGCAGAAAACAATTGGAATTGGTTCGCCTGTCTTTAAAATTGCTTGAGGCCCTGAAACATCCGGATTACCCTCTGCAGACTGTGCCCGTAGTTCGGAGACAGACAGGCCAGTCTGTGCTGACAGCAAGAATAAAGGTTCGGTAAATTCGAGAGTCATACCTGGATAGGAACTCCGACTAATGCGTTGCTCGCGGTAAGTGGCGGGATCTGCGCCCCAATAGGCGCAAGCGATGATCCAAGCTCCACTCTAAGCGCAGTAAAGGAACCACTCATCCGAAACACATAACCTAAAAAATTTGCAATTAAAGTTTGTCCTGACTGAGGACTGTCAATCCCTAGACGAGTATCAAACTCATATACGCTCAATTCACACAGATACTTCAGTCTTGACGCGTCTTGGAATGCGTTGACAGCTAGAGAAGTTGCAGGAAATTTTACTTGCACTGATTGTCCGCCTAGCGCAGAAGTTTCTGAAACGCCATCACAAGCGAAAGGGAAAAAGCTGTATGTCTTAGAAGACAGCGTAACGCTCGTGTTCACGTAAAAATTCTGCCACAGCTGGTAATCCGCTCCACCTGGCGCGTAAACCCTTAAATACTGAGCTTGGCCCCTAAAACTCATTATGAGATCCCCTGGAACTGACGTGAGCCATAACTACGGCCACCGCGTGCAAGAGATTCCGTCAATTCTCGCATCCCTTCTTCAAATTGACCAATTGTCAAATACGTCTGATTATCTTGCTGCATTACAGGGCCAGTCTGAATGTTGATTGACCCGGTATAGCCACCTTCGGCATAGCGAGGAATCGCACCCGCTCCACGAGCCCCCATCAGGTAATTAGTTGCGAATGCAGCTGCTTTCTTTTCTGGAACAACGTACTCAGGGCCTTTCTCCCCGATCATTGCTATTTGCGCCCCACTGACGTGGCCACCGTTTCCGTAATAGCCCATCGCTTTGTCCAGAGCAGTAACAAGATCTGCAGGTTTTCTGAAACCACCGACAGGAGCCCTGTCAATAACTTTCTTGTAAACCTCAGGGTCGATAGGCCCTGCTGTTGACATTGTTTGGGTCGTGCGTCCCGCTGGACCCAAAGTGGTTGCCTTATTCACCGCATCGGAAACGCTTCCAACCGAACTTGATCCAGAACTTGATCCAGAGCTTGTAGCAGAGGCCGCAGCTTTTGAATCTCTTGCTATCGCTGCTGCATGAACAGCTCTTCTTGCATCTACCCGCTCTGCCTCAATTGATTCCAACTTGCCGTCAAGCAAGTGCTGAGCACTAAGTTGCTGGAACTTAGCGATTTCTTTTGCAGAAGCTAAGCTCTTATCTGCACTTATCGTCATCTGC
>MDSW01027585.1_pt1 | contig 11826 bp, 15 predicted proteins | sample 811171 | NCBI WGS metagenome assembly MDSW01 (sample SAMN05326641, study PRJNA326480) | marine metagenome | isolation source: seawater | place: Atlantic Ocean: North West | collected 2012
AGTTTCGACTTATTTTTATATTTTTTATTTTAAAAGGTTGCTCACGGTGGGACTTGAACCCACGACTTCCGGCTCATAAGACCAGCACTCTAACCAACTGAGTTACAGGAGCAAGACACATATACTAATGTATAGTTATGTTTAAATTGTTTTTCAAGTAAAACATAAAATATATTTATGTAGTAAACTTCGTATGAAATGGTCCATGTTGTTTCTCCCTTTTTTCCTAACTTCCGGAATATCTTTCTCGTTACAAAGACGTAATCTGCTGTTGGGAGCGGCCGCATCTAGCACCCCTCTTTCGTTGCAACAAGAAGTAAAACAAGAATTACAACAAGAATTACAACAAGAAAAAAAAACGCCCCCCGTGATGCCCGTGATGAACGACGAGCAAGTGGTGAATGAATTTGGTATCTTACAAGAGTCCTCGAATGAAATTTATTTTTACGCCCCCATGACGCAACGGAGTTGTTTCGAATTAAAGAGATTACTTCTCGAAGTAGATCAAAAGATACAGACGCTTAAAATTCAGTATCACATAGATTCCTTGCCAATACACTTACACATACAAAGTCAAGGAGGCAGCTTAATGCATACGCTATATTTGATTGACGTCATTCAAAACTTGGACAGCGATGTATACACATATGTGGATGGGTTTGCTGCCAGTGCAGCTACTTTGATAAGCGTCGTTGGTAAAAAACGATTTATGTCCAAGCACTCCTTGATGTTAATACACCAATTATCGGGAGCAGAGAGCGGCAAATTCAATGAACTACAAGACCAGTTGAACAATATGAATGTCCTAATGTCCATGATCGTTGATATTTACGAGAAGAATACGCATTTGAACAATACTCGATTGCACGAACTGCTTCAAAAAGACATATGGTTACCCTCTGATGTTTGCTTGAAGTTTGGACTTGTGGACGAAATTTTATAAAATATCTACTTAGTATAAACAATGACCCCATCACGGAAAAATACCAAGACCAAACACAAAAAAGTACAACACAAAAAGAAAAATAGAACACTTAAAGGCGGAATGAGAGGAAACTTTTCTAAATTTGGAATGCGACAAGCAAAATCTTTGACTTCGCCTTCAATAATTCCTTCTGGTATGAATCAATTCAATAATTTTCCAAGTCCCGAACCACTAACGCCTCCACAAACATTACCTTCGCCACCACCACCGCGTTCAATATACAAACAATTAGGAAACTCGCGTAAATATTTTGTAAACAGTTTTAATAAAACACGCATCAAAAGGGAAATAAATTCAATTAGAAGCGAATTGAGAAAATTAAATAGTAAAATTGATACAAATGAAAAAAATCGTGTTATCATGAAAAAGAAATTAATTGATTCAACAGAAAAATTCAAAAAAGAAAAAAGCGATTTCGAGTCGAAAAAACAAAATTTTGAATTAACAAAGGATTCATTGGAGTTCCAAAAAGAGGCATTAAACATAGAAAAGGATTTACTCCTTCAAACGCATACAGAAATGGTAGAAAGTTTAGATGAAAAACAAGCACTGTTACGACAATTCAAAAAGTAGAGCACGATAACTTCATACATTTTAAGAATATATACTATATTTAATATAGTATATATATAATGACTCGCAAATATACATCGTCAAGGCGAAAAAATCAGACAAAAAATAAAAAAATAAAACAAAAAAAGAAGAATCGAATCTTGAAAGGTGGTTCCGGATATAATAATGCCATAACTAGAGATATTAAAAGGTATGAAAAAGAACAAAGGACTTTATCTAAATTTAATGAAAAAACCAATTCACAGACGCCTTCTCAATTAAACCTGGATATACGGAAATTTGAAAATATGATTGGTAGAAATGAACATAATCTACCAACACCTTTTGGGAATGAACATAATCTACCAACACCTTTTGGGAATGAACATAATCTACCAACACCTTTTGGGAAATTAAACACAAGCCCTTCACAAAAAAATGTAGCAATATTTCTCGGTGATAACGAAAGGTTACGCTTCATAGAACTACATGAGGCAGAAGAGAGATTGCGACGAGAAGCAGACCAACGGGAGGCAGAAGAGAGATTGCAACGAGAAGCAGACCGACGGGAGGCAGAAGAGAGATTGCAAACGAACACACAGAGTAATGCTACACTTTCTGATAGGTTGCGATTCGCCAAATATAGGGCACAAGATATGGCACAAGAAATAGGCGGTCGGACAAGAGATAGATTCCACCAACTAGGGACTCAAATAGCAAGTGGAATTGATGAAGGAAGGGAACATCTTACTATGATACCATATAAAATCGCCCAAATAAAAAAGCAAAAATTAAAAGAAAAAGATCAGTCTATTTTACTTGAGAAACAAAAACTAATAGAGAAAATAAAAGATTCAAAAAAAGTAATATACATACAATTGAGAGCATTGAGAGATAAAACCGAAATAGAATTACCAGAACCATTCTTAAGTTTCGGAAAAATGAGAGAAAGAATAGAAAGTACAATAAATCCACGATTCGTCGAAACAGACCGTTCTGAAAACAATCCACAATCAATTGTAAATGAATCAAAGGAAGCGTCGCTTATTCTAATCAAACAACATCTAAATCAGTTTTTAGAGGATTTTTATAGTAGAAATAAACGTGGAAATAAACCATTTCCGACTTACGAAGATTGGGTTAGTAATCTTCACGAAGATAATGTAAAAGGAATTTATGGTGTGATAGATGACAGATTATATATAGAGAATAATGATTATTTAAATATATGGAACAATAACATCGAAGTAAAAATAAATCAAAAGCAATTTGCACCCCGACCGTCTTCTAACCAAATAAGCAGACGACATGCAGATAGACACCTTAGAAACAGTTTGTACAAGAGTATGTATCGAAAATAATTAATATATAGTATTATATAATGAGTTCTAAACGAATCGTTTCATCGAATAAAAAAAAAACGAAAAAAACTAAAAAAAGATTGTCGAAAAATAAAACAAAACTTGGCGGCGCTGCACTTGTTCCCAACATCATCGTTTTCGATACATATAATGAATTGGAAGATGACATACAAGGTCATCTTACAACGGGAAAGCAAGAGAAAATATTTAATCTTAAAGAAAGAATTGATCTTGAACAACTAGAATTGAATCAAACTAGGATACAGAATCTTAATCCATTCTCCCACGACGAAGGAAAAAATGACAGAAATAAAAGAAGACGCGAACTAAAACAACAGGAAAATGATATGTTCAAAGACATGAAAAAAAAAGAAACGATTATTAAAAAACATACTCAAAATATTAAAAATCATATGATTAAATTAGAGAGATTGACAAAACTAGAAATAGAAAACATCAATACATTACATAAATTGGAAAATGAATCTTATGCAAGGTACCACGGATACGGAAACTCGAGAAATGAACACGATAGAGGAGGTGAATTAACCCTTTGATAAAATAATTACCCAATGAGCGCCTTTAAGGTTAAAGAACGCATGATCTTCCTCAGTTGCCTTGATGGAGAACGAATGCCGTACACTCCCGATAAAAAACACTTTGAATTGTTTATGAGTGATTCATCTAAAGGACTATTCCAAGTATAAGGAGACAAAATATGTCGTTTCACCACATAGCGAAATGAATACATGCCCTTTACCATGTATTTATTGCTCGTTGAATATGAAAATATAGGCATTCCATGTTGGTCTAATAATGTTTCCGCCAACAATCTTAGATATTCAATCGTATCATCGCGGCGTTCGATTAAATCCATCATATCCCATTCATAAATCGTCTCCGTCAAATCAACCTCATTAAAGAATATTGGATTTCTTTCATATATAGACAAATAAGGTTTCAATAATCGCCAAGACAATATAACGCGCTCTTTATTGCGACAAATATGAGTATTCTTTTCACATATAGACCATCTCAATCTATCACGAGCATCTATATAAATAGACATGATGTTCAATAATTCAATTGGACAATCATTTAACATAGTATAGACATAATGAATAAAATTCTTTTATTATAAATTCCGAAATTTATATACAGCCCACCAAAAAGGGAATACATCAAATTATACATCTATAATGATATTATCTTGTTTTTCTAATATTCTATATTGTTGCGCCAAAGAACAAGTGCTACAAAATAATACATACAAAACATCTTTACACAAAGTGTCCTGAGTCATCTTCATCCTCTCTTTTATATTTCGACGCACAAACAAATGTATCAGCGTAAGTGCTGTTAATGTGAGTACTTCCAAGAAACACCAAGAAGACCACAAAATTGTGAATTCTGTTTGTTTTATACAAGTTTGTTTGCTGCCATAACAAGTTTTATATTTATCGCTATATTCACAAACATAAAAATTATTATTGACTTCCATATACGAACTGGTGCAAGTCTTCTTATCCATCGTAAAAGAACACAGCTGAATCAGGTTTGATGTATCGCACAATGGTTTAACACCAAACGCAAAGACATAATAACAAAAATTAAAAACAATAAAAAAAAATCCATACAAAAAAAAGAGAGATGGATAGCCAACGCCGATTCGTATCCCTACTTTTCCAATCACATGACACGGAATTGAAAAACTAACAAAGCAGGATTCCAAGTCAAAATTATATATAGAATCTTCATCAACTGTGGATACAGTCGTCTCTGGATTCAAATGTTCCGTTTCACCGTGCGATGTGTCGGATTCCGATGGAATATTTCTCATATGTATGTCCCCGAATCCCCGCCATTTTTCTGGTTCAATTTTTACATACGGAGTACTACTATCCTCCGCGCTCATATGTATGAATATTGAGAAAAATATTTAAATACATATTCATAATTAATTTTCTTTACATTAACCAAAGTTATAAGACGAATTGTGTGATGAAATAACCCTGATAGCAATAAAATTGAATCAATGAAAATATTATTTCACGATGTCAAAAGCATATCATGAAAAGTGTGAAAAATTTCAACGAAGCATACAACGACAAAAATGAAAAATACTACATCAAAATACACGGTATCGAAAACATAATAAACGGTCGTCCGGATATTTTGTCACGACTTGAGCAGCCTAATGCAATTGGAAAAGTCATACAGAAGGAAACACATCAAGAAATATGTGAAATTACACCACTTACAATGATCATCAATCAAAGCTCTCGCAATGTACAGGAACAAGTAAATGCTCTTTTGAAAGCCGGAGCAAATCCTGATCTTGAATTTACCTATTATAACAATCAAAAGACGACGGCTCGAAAGCTGGCTCTTCTTCATCGTAAAAATATTGAGATTCCATAATAATATTTCACATATGTAATGGTTCGAAAAGACAAAAAAAATATTCTAAATGATAAAGAAATAAAAAATTATATTGGTTTATTTATTGTTGTGTTTCTTGTGATAATTTTTATTTTTTAATCATATACTTAGTTATATCTACCCACGAAATTGCACATAAAATTCACTTTACAACAACATAACAGTCATCAGAATAGATGCACTCACCTGATTCTTCATCTGATTCTTCGTCTTGTTCAGAATGTTCGTGACAAATTTCACTCAATTCTTCCGCAGTGAGAAGACGATTTTCATCAACATATATTTCGACTTGTTTGCAGATGCGTTTTAGTTTTGTAGGGGTGATGTTTTGAGCTCCGGATGTTTGCATCGCTTCTTTCGACAACGCAATATTTTGTCTTTTTTTAAGAATATATTGCATCCATTTATTTTGAATCATTGAAAGTTGTTCTTCATCCCTATAGCATGTAAGCAAGTCATATACAATCGGTCCCATACTGGTACCGAGATTCATTTGAGCTTTCTTCTTTGTTTTTGATAAAGAATCTTCGCGCATGTATGTATCGACATCATCAAATATTTTGAAAATTTTCTCAAAATAGTACTCTACTTTTTCTGTATCAACTTCATTGCTGCTTTCTACGAATTCTTCCAGACGATCAAATGAGGTAGTGATGTATTCTGGTCCATAAAGGATTCCGGAAAGAATTCCCATTGTGTTTTCTAGTAGTTTTTGCCCAGAATCACATCCTTTTTCACGGATTTCACAAGTATCTGAAAAGTGTCGGTCGATTTTCTCGCGAAAAGGAAATGCAATATCATCGAGGAAAGAAATCGCATATTGAATAAGATTGGAATCCTCGCTTGACATATTAAACAATTGACCGTCCGTAACCTTAACATGTTTATTCAACCGACGAAACATTTCACGAATTTGTTTGCCGTTTAATCCATGCATAACGACCGTATGAATTTGATGCATTTTGACCTTATCTTTTTCTTGTTCGCTAAGAACTTTTACCTTGCCTTCCATAATTTTTCGATATGTCGTCGCACGATTTCCTCCTTCCATTATTTCGCGTCGTTCATGTCCATCAACCATACGAGAATTACAAATAATTGGTGGTATATAATAACCTTTCAAAATGCTATCCAACAAATTGATTTCGTCTTTTTTTTTCCAAACAAATGCTCGATTGCGGCGATGAATATGTATCATTTTTGTTTTATCATAATTTTTCGAACTTGGGCGCCCTGCAAATTGACTATCAAATTGATATAAAGTCATCATATGTGATTCGCTGTAAGTTTGAGAAGGATTCATTTTGTGTTTTGGTTTGATGTTAGATGAAACCCTGAAATCCTTTCAATTTTTTTTTGAAATTACCAAAACAAAAAAGACAAAAAGACAAAAAAAATTGAAACAAATCCATTTCTTCGTCATACATCAACATCAGTACCACAAAACATATAATGGATAACGGAAACAACCAACTTTGGGCATATTATGACCGACACCACATTACGGAGTTTCCAAAACGCCAGGATGGTTCTCCCGATATGCGGAAAAAGTTCAACAAACGCCATCTCGCCGCAATGTATCTTCAACCATTACTGAAACAACCCAAAGAAGAAGACTCACCGAGCGAGTCGAAAGAGTGCCCCATTTGCTATGAAACAATAGACAAAAGTAAAGTCGTTCTAGAATGTAATCATACATTTTGTATTGAATGTTTTTCAAAATTTATGCATCAAAAAAATACATGCCCGCTTTGCCGAGATCCCTTCATGCAACGCTCATTTGAATCAATGGATGATGATTATGTCAATGACCTCATTGGAAGCGTGATGCGTATACCACTTTACAATGTAGGAAATGCCAACGCCAAAGGAACTGTAGCAGAAATGATAAAATTTCATCTGACACACATGAGCTACGCCAACAAAAAGGATACAGTCAAAATGTTGGTGGATGCAGTGGAACACGAATCCACAATGGTTGCGTTAAATGTACGCAATTACTACGAAACTCAACTATTTGGTGAATGTTAATAATTCTTCAATAACATGTAAAGTCATTCTACTATCTTCGTAACTTGTTTTCAATCTTTTTTTTCCATGATTTGTTTTATTATAAAATTACATGTGAAAGTAAGTTAAAAAATAATTCAAACAATATGATATGAATCTAAATCATATTGTTTATGTGTCGTGTGTATCTGGGGTATTCGTATTGGTAATCGGAATGTGTATTCGTTCTTTATATAGAGACAGTATATACTTCCCAAGACATATCTACAAAAACGAGGGTAAATTACGGGAAAACATTGAACTCACTGATTATAATTCAGATGACGAAGAGGACCGTGATGCGCAAGTTATTTCCGAGCGTCTATAGAATACTGGCATGTGAATCAATTTAAATTCCTTAGTTCTCGAATCAATGTAATAATACCAAAGAGGGCAACTAATATATCAACACACAATACACCATACGCAACTTGCACCCATTTATCGAGATGTATTGGATCCTCTACATTCTTTTTCATTTTCTTGATGTCATGAATCAACATGTAACACATGACTTTGGCAATAAATAACAAGAGCAAACTTAATATAATAAAAGAAATGTTATACATTTGACTTTTCCCTCGATAAAATCGACTGTATCCTAATAAAGCCAATGACACCGACGTGTATAATCCTACATTTCGAATGGTAGTTTGATAATACATTAAAATATCTTTTTCTGTTTTCATTATATTATATTATATTACAGAAAGAAAATAAAGACACAAACACTAACATTATAATGATTACCATGATGCTAAAATATATGTTGTCTTTCATGGCAATTCATACATCGAACGCTTATTCTGATACAATGGATTCGTTTCAATCATTCATGCAAACTCATAATAAGAACTATTACTCACCTGATATGCTCGAAGTTAGATATACAAATTTTAAAAAAAACATTGAACTTATTGAACGCCTTAATGAAAAATACGAACATCTTACTTTTGAAATGAATCACTTTGGAGATTATACTGCGCTAGAATTTCACCTTTTTATGAAAGGATTTTATCCTCTGACTAAAACAAAAACCTGTTTTTCGTTTGAACCTCAATCTATGGAAAGTCCCTCTGCGTGGGATTGGCGTGACTTTGACGCTGTGACCCCTGTGAAAAATCAAGAACAATGTGGTAGTTGTTGGAGTTTTTCAGCAACGGGAGCAATGGAAGGTGCTTGGTCCATTGCCCAAAATGAACTTGTGTCTTTGTCTGAACAGCAGTTGCTGGATTGTTCAAAGCAGTATATTAACTTTGGATGCAACGGCGGAGATATGGATCATGCCTTTCAATACGCAATTGATTATGGTATGTGTAGCGAAGAAAACATTCCATACGAAGCACAGAGCTCTTCTTGTTCTTCTCTGGAAAATAATTGCACAAAAGTTGCACAATTTTCTTATTGTATGGATGTGACTTCTATGCGCGAAGATGAATTACAAGAAGCGGTATTTCAAAGTCCTGTTTCGGTTGCAATTGAAGCAGACACATCTATTTTCCAATTCTACAAAAGTGGTATCTTGAACAATGATAATTGTGGTACAGATTTGGATCATGGCGTTCTCATTGTAGGATATGGAACCGAAGACAATCAAGATTATTGGATCGTGAAAAATAGTTGGGGTACTTCTTGGGGAGAAGATGGATATATTCGTATTGCAAAATCGAGCGATTCAAATTCAAATGGAGTTTGTGGTATTGCCATGCAACCATCTTTTATAGTGGTTTAATTCATTCATTCCAGAAATGTATGTCCTTGTATGTACGCCGCCTTTTCGAGTTGAGCTCTACGATCCGCATGAATATGACTCAAATATTCACTCGCACTCATATTGTACTTGTTTCGTATATAATACTCAATGTGACTGGGATTATCTGCTCTATTTTTACGGCGACTCACTATATCAACATTATGTCGAAACCACCCGTTTTCATGACGACAACAAGGACATTGAACATAATCTTCGATATCTTCTACATCCGATTCATACGTTTCCATGTCTTGCTTATATTCATTTGTATCTCGTAATTGATGTAATTTATATCTTTCAAAACAACTATAATGTACGCTGTTCTTACACTTATCGCAAGTATATTTTCCCATGGCATCTTGTTCTGGGTCGATGTTTAATACAATTTTATTTAGATCATTATTCACATATTTTTTTGAATATATATTAATATTTGGGTGTGTTATTTCGCTCGTCTTGATTTCTTCCAAGCAATACGGGCAACATTCGTCCGTATTTGTTTGTTGTTTTTCTATTGCCATTTGTAATTTAAGATACACATCTTCCATTTTTTCTTCATAATATACATTCCATTTCAACATTTCTGCATGATGTTCTTCCTCATTAATGACGCCTTCGTTGAGCTGACGCGTCAAATTCTTCTTGGCTTGTGTAAAAGGTAAGGTATTTTCAATTTCTGTAATCAGATGATGACAAGAGAGACAAATAAACTGACATTTATCGATTTCTGTTTCAATATCATCTATACTTTCTCCACGCAATATCATGGACGATATCGAATCATTTTTGTCGAACATATTTAGATGATCAAATTGAAATCGAACTCCATCCTTTTCTTTTATTGTTTTACATATTTTACAAGTTTTGTTACATCCCCATACTAATCGTACTTGCTCCCATAACGATTTTCTTTCTGTTTCATGATTACACCAACACGAATCACATACTTTTTCTCCCTTCCAAATTAAAATACTTCCTTCTTTCATCTTCGGTAATATCTTGCCGCATTCTTTACAACCTATTTTTGCGACGGGCTTTACAAACGCATCGTAATCAATAGGGATATTTAGCCATGTTTCCAAAGGAATTTCGCTGTATAGCTCTCTACATTTGTGCTCCGATATTTGATGTGTTTGTGCAACCTGTGCAATCACTTCTGACTTTTTCGTCGTCGTCGTCGCATCGAGCATTCTTTGAATGATTTCATTTTGAATACGCTCATGTAAATGCAACTTTGTCGTTTCCTCTTTTGTTTTAAAACAATCATCACATATTCCACTCTTATTCATGATGGAAACAACCTTTCCAGATTTTGATTCTTGACAAAGAGAACAAACAAAAGTTACTTCTTTTGTACTTTTTGCACTTGATAAACGACAAATATTCGTTTGAACTCCATATGAATAAAGTTTCGTATGGAACTGTCGCTTTTCAACCATATCACAACTACACGAATACATATTGAATTTTACTATATGTATTCTTGAGGTCTTTATTTCAATTTTTATCCGCAATATTCATTCCAGAGAAATCATGTTTCTTTTATTGTATAGCATCAATAATATCTCATCTTTGACATTATTCAATACACTATTTCCATCCTTATTTTTCAAATATCGTTGGAATGATTTAACAATATGTGGGTACTTTTCTTTATATTCATCATACCAATTTTCCAACATCATTTCATTATAATCATACATATCATCAATTTGATCTTTCTTATCACGAAGTTGCCAAGTATTGTCCTTGTAAATCATTACATATTTCCCCTTTATATTGGATAAATAGATATTCATGTTTTCTGGTTTATCCATATTAAAGTGGATTTTTTCAATCATTTGCTTCACGCATCGATTGCAACTCTGAATGCACGTAATATAATCATTCGGAGTCATGTGACTGTAATCCGTATCATCGTGATTCAACAATTGAATGTTTATGGTATTGTTATTGTTGTTATTGTTATTGATGGTTCCGTTGTTGATGTTTTGAATTTGTAGTTTATTCGTTAATTTATCAATTTGTTTTTGCATTTTCTCCAATTGGGAACCCTGAACCTTTAGCTGTTTCTCCTTTTCGTTCATAAGCCGCGCCAGCTCCTTAAAGTCCTCATCCTTGTTTTTTTTACATACATACTTAATATGTTTGTACATGCTCTGCTTGTATTTGAATTGCTTCAAACAGTATTTGCATTGAAGCTCATGACTAAAGGTTGACTTTTGGTTGACTAAAGGTTGACTTTTGGTTGACTCAAGGTTGACTTTTGGTTGACTCATGTGCTTTTTAGTGAGTAAATGTCTTTGAAATTCTGTCTTCCGTATTGTAGAATATTTACAGGGAATACAGTCATAAAATACCATACTGATTTAATATATACAAAGAAAATAAATATTTAAATGTGTTTTTTATGTGTTTTTTATGTGTTTTTATGTGTTTTTATGTGTTTTTTCGCACTGGGATGTGTTTTTTGTTTTTTTACATAAATATATATTATCATAATGAATAAGATAAATATATTAATTATTTAACAAATTTACACCATACACTAAAAAAGCACATAAATAAGGTTGACTAAAAAAACACATCGAGGGGGGGGGGAATCCAAAAAAACATCCGGGATTTTTTTTCGCCCAAAAAAAAGTGCACAGGTTTTTTTTGAAAAGGAGGGTCCAAAAATTCAT
>MDSW01208861.1_pt1 | contig 11826 bp, 7 predicted proteins | sample 811171 | NCBI WGS metagenome assembly MDSW01 (sample SAMN05326641, study PRJNA326480) | marine metagenome | isolation source: seawater | place: Atlantic Ocean: North West | collected 2012
TGAGGTTGAAGCATCAGTTAAAACTCTAGTTGTTTCTTGAAATGAAGCTGCAGAAATGAAACTTTCAGTGTTTAATGATGCCTGTGTAATTCCCATAAGAAGAGGATTAAAAGTTGCAGGTTTCGTTTTTCTGGATTTTGCTACCTTTTTTCCTTCTTCTTTCAATGATTTATTAATTTCTAAAAACTCTTTTTTATCAATTAATACTTCTTCTTCCAGCTCTGAGTCCCCAGCATCTGTTACGAAAACCATTTTTTGTAATTTACCGTTCATCTCAAAAAACTCAGCTCTATTAATTCTATCCTTAGGTAAAAAGTTTGAATCTCCAACATCATCTATGCTGACTTTTTGCATCATTTGTCTAACGATGACTTCGATATGTTTGTCATCGATTTTAACACCTTGCAAACGATAAACTTCCTGAATTTGATTAACTAAATATTCTCTAACTTTATTTGGTCCTAAGATTTTTAAAATATCAACAGGTGAAATACTTCCTTCACATAATGATGTGCCTGCAGTAATTTTATCACCTTCGTGAACAACAACATGCTTTCCATAAGGGATAGAGTAGTTTTTTAATTCTCCATCAACACCTTCTACCTGAATTTTTCTTACTCCCCGCTTTGTTTCGCCAAATTTCACTAAGCCATCTATTTCAGAAACAACAGCCGGATCAACTGGTTTCCTAGCTTCAAATAATTCTGTAACTCGTGGCAATCCACCTGTAATGTCTCTTGACTTTCCGATCGCTCTAGGTATTTTAACCAGTGTTTGGCCTCTAGATACTTTATCCCCTGCCCTAACAACGAGATTTGCTGTAACAGGTAAAATTGTACCACCTGCAAGAATTGAACCATCTTTGTCAACAATTTCAACATGAGGACTTAAATTTCTGTCTTTTGATTCAACAATAACCATTTGTTTTTTTCCACCCTCAACAGCTTCAACTTGAAAGGTTTCATTTTCTATAAAGTCCTTAAGCTCCACAAAGCCACTTTTTCTTGCAAGGATAACATCTGTATATGGATCCCATTGAAAAAGTATTGTACCGGCCTCAACTTTTTCTCCATCCTCAACATTTAAATTTGCCCCATAAGGTACATTAAATTCATTTGTTATTATATTTTTGGAATCAATAATAGATATTTTTGAGTGTCTAACCATACACCTAGCAACTTTTATTCCTGATTCATCTTTTGCTTCAGCAGTTTCAAGGTTTTCAGAGTATTTAACTATTCCTGCTCTTTTTGTTTGCATTTCAGATTGTTCAATAATTCTTGTAGCTGTTCCACCGATATGAAATGTTCTAAGTGTAAGCTGTGTTCCAGGCTCTCCAATGCTTTGAGCAGCTTGGATACCTACAGAAGTTCCAAGATCTACCAATTTATGAGATGATGGATTCCAGCCATAACATTTAGCACAAACTCCTCGCAATGACTCGCATGTCAATACAGATCTTATTCTAATTGATTCTACGTTACTGTCTGAAATAATTTTAGCTTCATTATCCTTTATCATAGTCCCTGCTTTTACTAAAACTTTTCCGTCTTCTATGAAATCTTCCAATGTAGTTCTACCTAAAATTCTTTCAGATAATGGCTCTATTATGTCTTCTCCTTCTTTCAAATCTTGGGCAAGAATTCCATTGATGGTTCCACAATCCAATTCAGAAATCACAACGTCTTGCGCAACATCGACTAGCCTTCGGGTTAAATAACCTGCGTCCGCAGTCTTTAAAGCTGTATCAGCTAATCCTTTCCTAGCTCCATGGGTTGAAATAAAATATTCTTGTACGGAAAGACCTTCTTTAAAATTAGAAGTTATGGGAGATTCGATGATCTCACCCTTACCGCCAGTCATAGATTTTTGAGGTTTTGCCATTAGCCCTCTCATACCAGCCAATTGCTTAATTTGATCTTGAGAACCCCTGGCGCCTGAATCTGCCATCATGTAAACTGGGTTGAAACCATCCTTATTTGTTTTCATGCTTTCCATCATTGTTGCAGCTACATCATTAGTGGCATGTGTCCAAATATCAATAACTTTATTATACCTTTCACCATCAGTTAAAATATGCCTTTTAAACTTGTCTTGTATAGAATCGACTTCTGCTTGAGCTTTATCTATTATTTGATTTTTGCGATCAGGAATTAAAATGTCACTGACAGCAATGGACAATCCTGCTTTGGTGGCATATTCAAATCCCAAATTCTTTAGATTATCTAAAAAAACTACAGTTTTCTTATTCCCTGCAATTAAGTAAGTGTCGTTTACTAGCTTGCTCAATCTGCTTTTATCAATTGTATCATCAATATAATCTACTTCTTCAGGTAAAATTGAATTAATAATTACTCTTCCAACAGTAGTATTTTTGTACCATTTGCCCTTCAAGCGAAAATTAATTATTGAGTTTATCTCAACAATTTTATTTTCATAAGCAATCACAACTTCTTCATAAGAGCTAAATGATTTTCCTTCTCCTTTGCAACCCTTTTTACTGATTGTTAAGTAATAAGTACCAAGAACCATATCTTGCGATGGAAGCGCTAATGGCTTTCCATTAGCTGGGTGTAGTATGTTATGACTTGATAGCATCAAAAGACGGGCTTCCATTTGAGCCGCGACTGACAATGGGACATGGACAGCCATCTGATCACCATCAAAATCTGCATTAAAAGCAGAGCAACAAAGAGGGTGAAGTCTTATGGCTTTTCCATCTACTAAAACCGGTTGAAAAGCCTGTATGCCTAGACGATGTAGGGTTGGGGCTCTGTTTAATAGCACAGGATGGTCTTGAACTACATATTCTAAAACCTTATATACGATTGGCTCTTTTTCTTCAATCATGATCTTTGCACTTCTTGGTGTCTGAACATAGCCTCTATTCATTAGTTCGCTTATCATATGAGGTTTAAAAAGTTCAAGGGCCATATTTTTAGGCAAACCGCATTCATGCAATTTTAATTCTGGGCCAACAACAATAACTGAACGACCAGAGTAGTCTACTCTTTTTCCAAGAAGATTCTGTCTGAAGCGACCGGTTTTACCTCGAATCATATCTGAGATAGACTTTAAAGGTCGCCGAGTTCCACTTCTTATAGCGGTTTTTCTCCTGCTATTATCAAATAAAGCATCAACAGATTCTTGGAGCATTCTTTTTTCGTTTCGCAGAATAACGTCAGGTGCTTTAATCTCCATTAGCTGTTTTAATCGATTATTTCTAATAATAATTCTTCTGTATAAATCGTTTAAATCGCTAGCAGCAAATCTTCCTCCATCTAAAGGGACTAGAGGTCTAAGTTCTGGTGGGATTACTGGCAAGATAGAAACTACCATCCATTCAGGTTTGTTCATTTTTTTTATTGATGATAAATCCACCAAGAATGTTTTAACAACTTTCAATCTTTTAAGCGCTTCATCTCTTTTTTGTTTTGATTTTACATTTTTTAAAGTGTCTTCTAATTCTCTTCTTAACTCAACTAAATTCATCCTAGAAAGCATTTCTTTTAGAGCTTCGCCGCCCATAGCAGCATAGAAAAAATCATCATTGTCTCTTTCTTCTTCAGAAACTGCGTCAAATCCAAATTTCCTCTCAAGCTCAAGAAATTCTAATTCATCTATAATTTCAAATTGCATTCTTTCACTTTTTCCAGGCTCAATAATTAGAAATTTTTCATAGTATACAATTTTTTCTAAATCTTTTGTTGATATGCCAGCCAAATAACTAAGCTTGGATGGAATAGATCTTAAATACCAAATGTGAACAACTGGAACAGCAAGAGTAATATGCCCCATTCTATCTCTTCTCACTTTTTTTCTAGTAACTTCTACACCGCAACGGTCGCAAATGATTCCTCTATATCTTATTCCCTTATATTTGCCACAATGACACTCGTAATCTTTTACGGGACCAAAAATTTTTTCACAAAAAAGTCCATCTTTTTCGGGCTTGTAGGACCTGTAATTGATTGTTTCTGGCTTTAAAATTTCACCATAAGATTTTTGTAAGATACTTTCAGGTGATGCTAGTCCAATCGTTATTGATGAAAACCCTTTTGATGTATCTAATTTATTGTTCTGTATAAATGTCAAAATATTACTCCGTTAATCTAATTCTATGTCTAGAGCTAATCCTTGTAGCTCTTTTATGAGGACGTTAAATGATTCAGGTACTCCAAACTCAGGTAAATCCTCACCTTTAACTATTGCGTTATAAACTTTAGACCTACCTTCAACATCGTCAGATTTTACAGTAAGGATCTCTTGAAGCGTATGAGCTGCTCCATATGCTTCCAGTGCCCAACATTCCATTTCGCCAAATCTTTGTCCTCCAAATTGGGCTTTTCCTCCTAATGGCTGTTGTGTGACCAAAGAATAAGGACCTGTAGATCTGGCATGCATTTTATCATCAACCATATGGCTTAATTTCATCATATAAATATTCCCAACAGTTACTGGGTTTTCCAGCCTTTCTCCAGTTCTTCCATCAATTAATACAGTTTTTCCAGTCAGAGGTAAATTAGCTTTTTTTAATTCTTCTTCAACCTCGCTTGGTTTGCATCCATTGAAAACTGGAGTGGCATACTTTACACCTAATTTTTCTCCAGCCCACCCCAACATGGTTTCATAAAGCTGACCTAAATTCATTCTTGAAGGCACTCCCAAAGGATTCAAAATGACATCGATTGGTGTACCATCCTCTAAAAAGGGCATGTCTTCTTCTGGTACAACAGTTGCAACAATGCCTTTGTTACCATGCCTTCCTGCCATCTTGTCACCAACTTGTATCTTTCTTTTATTTGCAATATCAACTTTTGCTAGTTTTAATATTCCAGGCTGTAACTCATCTCCGATTCTAAGTTTAAATACTTCCTTCTCTAAAGTTTCCTCAATTATTCGCCATTCTTTCCAAAAAGATCGCCAAACTGCTTTAATTTTTTTCCAAACATTTTTGTTTTCGACCCATGAAATTGACTGGTCGAATCTTTCTAAATTAAACGATGAAAGCCTTTTAGTGGTAAGTTTAGTGCCTTTTTTTATTAAAGTTCGGCTTGAAGAGACGTCTCTTATACCAAACGAAATTTCATCTTTAAGTAAATCTAATAATTTTATATCTCTCGAGTCTTTTAGTTCTTTCTTATCAATAGTTGATTTCTTTTGTAAACTTACTATATTTTTTTTCTCTTCAGCTCTAGCAGATTTGCTTCTTTTTTCAAAAAGTTTTGTGCCGATAACTACGCCATTAATTCCTGGCTCAGCTCTTTTTGATGCATCTTTAACTTCGCCAGCTTTTTCTCCGAAAATTGCTCTTAACAATTTTTCCTCAGGTGTTGGATCACTTTCACCTTTAGGGGTAACCTTACCAATCAAAATATCACTGTCTTCAACTTTAGCTCCAACTCTGATAATGCCTCTTTCATCAAGCTCTTTTGTTGCATCCTCTCCAACATTTGGTATTTCAGGAGTTAATTCCTCTTCACCTCTTTTGGTATCCCTCACTTCGAGCTCTATTTCATTTACATGAACACTAGTGAAAAGATCATCTTTTACCAACCTCTCGCTTAAAACTATCGCATCCTCAAAATTGTATCCTCTCCATGGCATAAAAGCAACTTTCACATTCTTTCCCAATGCCAGTACTCCATTTTTTGTTGATGTTCCATCTGCAATTGGCTGTCCTTTGATAACTTTGTCACCCTCTTTAACTATTGGTCTTTGGTTTTGAGAGGTATTTTGATTAGTTCTTTTATATTTACGCAAATGAATTGTTATCAGATTTTCATCTTCAACTAAAGTTAAATCTTCAGGGACATCGTAAGTTCTGATGACAATTTTTTCAGAGTCAACATAGTAAATTCTACCATTAACGGGAGACGTAACTGCTGCTCTTGAGTCAGCGGCCACTTTTGCTTCGAGTCCGGTTCCAACTATTGGATCATCAGGATCCATCAAAGGAACACTCTGTCTTTGCATGTTAGAACCCATTAATGCTCTATTTGCATCGTCATGCTCTAAAAATGGAATGAGAGATGCAGCAACAGACAATATTTGATTTGGGGCAACGTCTGTATATTGAACCATATCAGGGGTGACAATAGGAAAGTCTCCTTTAATTCTAGCTCTAATGTGATCATTGGTTAACATTTTATTTTTATTAGTCTCTTCATCAGATTGTGCAATCATAACTCTATCTTCATCATCCGCAGACAAATATTCGATCTTATTTGTTGTGAAAGCAGAGCCATTTTTAACACTAACCTTTCTGTAAGGAGCTTCAATAAATCCATGCCTATTTACTTTAGCTAACAGCGCAAGTGAAGATATCAAACCGATGTTTGGCCCTTCTGGGGTTTCAATTGGACACAATCTGCCGTAATGAGTGTAGTGAACATCTCTAACTTCAAAACCTGCTCGCTCCCGAGTCAAGCCCCCAGGGCCAAGAGCAGAGATTCTCCTTTTATGAGTGACTTCTGCAAGAGGGTTTGTTTGATCACCAAATTGAGACAGCTGGCTAGTTCCAAAAAAAGTATTGATAACTGTTGTAACAACTCTTGAGTTAATTAAATCTTGTGGGGTAATTGATTCCTGCTCCCTCAAATTCATTCTTTCATAAATTGTTCTTAACATTCTGCTCAAAGCTACTGAAAATTGGTTAGTCAATTGTTCACCGATAGATTTTACTCTTCTATTGCCAAGATGGTCAATATCGTCTGAACCTCTTTCGCCTTTTCTCATTTCAACTAAAAAATTGACAACTTGAGTAATGTCATCCATGGTTAGAACCGTATCTTCAACAGGCACCTTAAGACCAAATTGTTGATTTAAACGATATCTTCCAACTTCACCTAAATCATATTTTTTTGGATTGAAAAAAATTCTTTCAATAAATTTCTGGGCTGTCTCTAAATTTGGAGGCTCTCCTGACCTCAATAATTGATAAACTATGTTCAGCGCTTCTTCTGTGTTTTTACTAGGGTCTTTTACCATAGTATTCCATAGCATCATCGAATGAAAATTTTTATTTGTATTTACTAGATCAAGTGTTTTAATCTTAGCTTTTCTAAGTTCATCTATTGAAGGTTTGTCGAGCTCGAAACTGCCTTCAATGAAAATTTCACCGGTGTTTTCATCAATTACATCTTCAACAATGGTTGAACCAATATAATTAAAAATATTTTTAGATTTTAAACTGATGGTCTCTATGCAATTAAAAGCTCTAAATATATCGGCATTTGTTGAATAACCTAGAGCGCGCAATAACATTGTTACAGGAAATTTTCTTCTTCGATCGATTATCGAAAAAATGCAGTCATTAATATCTGTGGTAAAATCTACCCAAGAACCTCTAAATGGAATAATCCTGGCTTGAAACAACTTAGTTCCATTAGGATGCACACTGGCATCAAAGAATACTCCCGGTGAACGCTGTAGTTGAGATACAATTACCCTTTCAGCTCCATTTATTACAAAAGTGCCCTTATTTGTCATGTAAGGGACATTTCCAAAATAAACTTCTTGCTCTATAGATTGATCGTATTTGTTTCTATCATCTTCGTTCGTTATATGGAGAACTAATCTAACTTTAAGAGGTACCGAGTATGTTAATCCCCTGTCCATACATTCTTCAGGTGTATACTTTGCAAGACCCAAAAAATAACTTTTATATTCTAAGATATAATTTTTATGAGAATCCTCGACCGGAAAAACATTTTGAAAAACTTCTTCTAGGCCTGTTTTGAGTCTTTCGTCCTCAGGTGTATTTTCTTGAATAAATGATTCAAATGCCTCTATTTGCACAGCAAGTAAATCAGGAAAAGTGATTTCAGATTTAATTTTTTCAAAAGAAATAAGTGGACTTTTATTATTTAAAGTCAATTGTACCTCCAATTAGATGAGACAGTTTTAACAATAGTAATTTTTGTTAAAAATAAAAAATGAACTACTTAAGCTCTACAGAAGCACCAGCTTCTTCAAGCTGAGTCTTTAAATCATCAGCTTCGGCTTTTGAAACTCCTTCTTTAATAGCTTTTGGAGCATTATCAACCAACTCTTTGGCTTCTTTAAGACCTAAACTTGTAATGCTTCTTACTACTTTAATAACATTGATTTTTGACGATCCTGCTGAGGTTAGCATAACATTGAATTCATCTTTTTCTTCTGCGGGTGAATCACCAGCAACTGGGCCAGCAGCAACAGCAGCAACAGGTGCAGCAGCTGTTACGCCAAATTTCTCTTCAATTTCACTGATAAGCTCTGAAATTTCAACCATATTAGCTTTTTCTAAATAACTCATTACATCAGCTCTAGTTGTATCGGCCATTTAATTTCTCCTTTGTTTTAATCTTTTTTATCTTTTAACTGGTTTAAAATATTTACAAAATCATGCATTGGGCTTTTGACAGTTAATGCAAATTTTAGCATTGAACTACCAAGAAGCATAACCAATTTTGACAATAACTCTTCCTTGGAGGGTAAATTTGCTATTTTATCAAACTGCTTACCATCGAGGATATTTCCATCAAATATTATTCCTTTTACGGATGGCAGGTCTCTTTCTTTTGTAAAATCTTTAAAAACTTTAGCAGGAAGGGATGGGTCATCATAAGCAAATGCAACTGCTGTTGACCCCGTTAAAAATTCATCAATTTCGTTATAATTATTATTCTTACAAGCAATTTTTAACAATGTATTTTTGGAAACTCTAAATTCGATATTTTTTTCGAAAAATAAACTTCTGAGTGACGTTATATCCTCAACATTAAGTCCGTGATATTCAGCAAAATATATTGCTGTTGCATCTTTAATCTTATCCGTTAAAACTTTTACTTCTTCTTTATTTTGACTGTTTGGCATGATATTATTGAAAATTGTTAATGTTTAGTTTTATTCCAGGTCCCATTGTTGAGGAAATACTCATATTTTTGATATAAGTTCCTTTAACGGATGATGGCTTTGATTTTAATAAAGCATCATAAATTGTCATAATATTCTCCACAAGCATTTTATTTTCAAAAGAAAGCTTTCCGCATTGAGCATGAACAATACCATTTTTTTCAACACGTAATTCGATTTGTCCAGCCTTTAGTGACTTAACAGCTTTGCCAACATCAAGGGTTACGGTTCCACTTTTTGGATTAGGCATTAACCCTTTTGGGCCTAAAATTTTACCTAATTTCCCTAATTCGGGCATCATATCAGGTGTTGCTACTATCTTTTCAACATCGCTCCAGCCTTCTTTTAACTTTGAAAGAAATTCTTTTCCCACATAGTCAGCTCCAGCATCTTTGGCTTCCTTTTGTTTTTCGCCCTCTGCTATTACAAGAACTCTAACAGACTTACCTGTACCATGGGGAAGGGTAGTTGAAACTCTAATATTTTGGTCAGCATGCCTAGGGTCAACCCCTAAACATACAGCAATATCTAAAGATTCATCAAAATTAGAAAACTTCAAATCTTTGGCTTTATCTACAGCTTCGTCAACTGAATAGTTTATACTGCTATCAAATTTCCTAGATATGATTTCAAAATTTTTTGTTATAACCATTAGTTTTTAACCTCTAGCCCCATACTTTTTGCAGTTCCCCTTATCATTTCTACAGCCATTTCCAATGTGTTCGCATTTAAATCTTTCATTTTAACCTCTGCAATTTCTTTTAAGTCATTTTCAGAAATTTTACCAACTTTTTCTCTATTTGGCTCGCCTGAGCCTTTAGAAATATTAGCTTTCTTTTTCAATAAAACAGATGCAGGAGGTGTTTTTGTAACAAAAGAAAAGCTTTTGTCAACATAAACAGTGATAACCACTGGAATAATCATTCCGGGCTGATCCTGTGTTTGCGCATTAAATGCTTTACAAAAATCCATGATATTTACCCCGTGCTGACCAAGAGCTGGCCCAACAGGAGGAGCGGGATTTGCCTGACCTGCAGGAATTTGTAATTTTATATAGCTTGAAATTTTTTTGGCCATTTTATTTTTCCAATTCAACTTGAAGGAAATCCAACTCAATAGGAGTTGGCCTTCCAAAAATACTGACAGAAACTTTTATTTTTTGTTTTTCTTCATTAACCTCATTTACAAAACCTGTAAATTCTGCAAAAGGGCCATCGGTAACTTTCACTGCATCACCAACCTTAAAGGGAGAAGCAATAATTTCTACACCCTCTCTGCCCTTAACTTCGCCAAGAATGCGAGTAATTTCATCTTCTCGTAAAGGTTGTGGTTTGCCTTTTGCACCAACAAAATTCATAACTCCTGACATATTCTCGACTAAATAAAATGCTTCTTTAGAATCAGACATGTTAATTAAAATGTAACCTGGGAAGAAAACTTTGTTTTTAATTTTTTTCTTACCTTCTTTCATCTCAACTATATTCTCTGATGGAACTAAAACATCACCGACTTCATTGGAAAGATTTTGCATATCAAGTTCATAGAGTAAGTTTTCTCTAATTTTGCTCTCTTTGCCAGAAATTACCCTTAATGTATACCAATTCATTACATTATAACTTTAATAATTGTTGATAAAATTCTATCAATAAAGAATAAGAAGAGACTAATAATTATTGAAAAAACAATAACTACATAAGTTGAACCTCTTAACTCCGTCCAAGTGGGCCATGCTACCTTATTCATTTCAATGGCAATGCTATTGAAAAATTTTGAAATTCTATTCAATTATAAAATACTTCCTTTTCAGTATGCTATTATTTAATGCAGGAGTGACAGGACTTGAACCTGCAACCCCCGGTTTTGGAGACCGGTGCTCTACCAATTGAGCTACACTCCTATTTAAATGATTGTAGAACTATAATGCAAAGCAAATTATTTAGTCTCTTTAAAAATAACATGTTTACGAATGACTGGGTCATATTTTTTGAACTCTATTCTGCCTGGGTGCAATCTTTTGCTTTTAGTTACAGTATATCTGTAACCTGTACCAGCTGTACTTTCAAGATGAATAATTGTTCTTTTGCTATTTCCAGCCATAGGAATTTAAGATACAATATCTGTTACAACACCAGCGCCAACAGTATGACCACCTTCTCTAATAGCAAATCTCAATTCTTTATCCATAGCGATAGGAGTAATTAATTCAACTTCGAGCTCAACATTATCACCAGGCATAACCATTTCAGTGCCACTTGGCAAAGTTGCTACGCCTGTTACATCTGTAGTTCTAAAGTAAAATTGTGGCCTGTAACCATTGAAGAAAGGTGTATGCCTGCCACCCTCATCTTTTTTTAAGACGTATACACTTGCCTTAAATTTTGTATGAGGAGTAATTGAGCCAGGCTTTGCAAGAACCATTCCTCTAGTTAAGTCTTCTTTATCAATTCCTCTTAATAATAAACCTGCGTTATCGCCTGCTCTACCTTCATCCAGCAACTTTCTAAACATTTCAACACCTGTTACTGTAGTTTTTTTGGTTTCTCCCATACCTATCATCTCAACTTCATCACCAACCTTAATAATTCCAGACTCAACTCTGCCAGTACCTACAGTGCCTCTTCCTGTAATCGAAAATACATCTTCTACAGGCATCAAAAAAGGCTTATCAATATCTCGTTCTGGCTCAGGAATAAAACTATCACACGCTTCCATGAGTTCAGTAATACATGCAGTTGAAGCTTCATCTTTAACGTTATTAAGAGCATTCAAAGCAGATCCTTTGACGATAGGAATATCATCTCCAGGAAAATCATATTCATTTAATAGATCACGTAGTTCCATTTCAACCAACTCAACTAATTCTTCATCATCAACTTGATCAGTTTTGTTCATAAATACAACTATTGATGGAACGTTTACCTGACGAGCCAA
>MDSW01007635.1_pt1 | contig 11825 bp, 11 predicted proteins | sample 811171 | NCBI WGS metagenome assembly MDSW01 (sample SAMN05326641, study PRJNA326480) | marine metagenome | isolation source: seawater | place: Atlantic Ocean: North West | collected 2012
CAAGGTGCTGCCTAGAACAGCGGCTCCGGTAACGTCTGCGTCACCCGTGACGGTCAAATCGTTAGCAATGGTGGTTGCACCCGCAATCGTCGTGATGCCGGCCACGGACAGCGTGCCCGTCAGTGCCGCGTTCCCGAGTGCCGTGTCGCCCGCCACGCTCAGCACGCCCGTCACATCGAGGCGGTCTTTCAAGAAGGCAGCCGAATTGACTGACAAGGTGCTGCCTAGAACAGCGGCTCCGGTAACGTCTGCGTCACCCGTGACGGTCAAATCGTTAGCAATGGTGGTTGCACCAGCAATCGTCGTAGTGTCTGCCACGGACAGCGTGCTTCTCAAAATCGCAGATTCGCTTGCGTCAATAGTGGTGAAAGTTGATGCTCCGTTCACCACCAGCGTTGAGTCGAGAGTTGTCGCATCCGCAACACTGAGCGTATTTTTTATAAATGTCGCAGCTCCCGTTGTTGCGAGGCCCAATCCAGACACATCAGCGGCCTCTATGTTCAGGGTGCCTCCGACCACGACATCTTGTGTCGCCACGATGTCGCCATTGACGGACAGTCGTCCGGCGATGACAACTCTCTTTGCCGGATTCGAGAAGAGCGCATTTCCAGCATTCACGAAATCATGCCCGACCGACATGGCCTGACCAGCAATGATGTCACCAGCTACCGACAGAGTCGGAATCTTGTGCCCGCTATCTGTGGTAAAGGCGTCAATTTCTGGCGAGTTTTGCATGTTGTGTCCAAAAAGACCTGTGCTGAGGTTCTTGATCGCAAACGCGCTCTTCGAAACGTACGAGCGCTGGAGAATGACCTCAATCGATGTCGCGTTGACCACGGGGTTGCCGGTACCAGCTTTGTATGCAAGCGGGACCAGAAACTTTCCGGTTGTCGGGTCCTGTGCGATTGCGCTCGCAGTAGTTGTGCCAGCGGCGGTGTATTCGATCGATGTCTTGCTGTCCTCTTTGAACGTGACCCTCGCAGGCATTTCGTCAAACTCCATGCGCAGTGTGTGCGATCCCTCCGTCGCGAGGTTGAGAGAAACACCAGCCTTTGGCGTGAAGGTTGCCTGGTAAACGTCATCGAATCCGGACACTGTTTGCAGAGTGCCTTCAGCCTTCGCAAACGAGAGCTCGCTGATAACCAGGGAGTCTTCACCGGTAATGGATCCTGCGATCGAGCAATTGCCACCAACCGTGGCTTCCGCGGCACCGAGCGCGCCGCTGAGAGTCACGTCTCCATTTGTGCTCAACGTTCCATTAATGAGCGAGAAATTGGGCGCGATGACCGCTCCACCAGCACTCAGGCTACCGTCAATGACTGCACTTTCGCTGACCTTGAGGGTCCCGCCCACGCCCACCGCTCCACTCGTGCTCAAGACACCAGACTCCACAGTGAAACCGAACGCCGACAGATCAACACCAACATTGAGATTCCCACTCACGCCTGCGTTGCCATGCACGGAGAGTGTGTCAGTGAGGTGAGTCGCACCTTGAACACTCAGAGTAGACCTCAGAGTCACTTCGCCTGTGATATCGGCGTCGCTGGTCACATTGGCATGGCCTCCAACATTGAGACTGCTCACGCTCACGCTTCCTGCGGCAATCAGCTCTTTCGCACGAAAGTTGGCGAGCTGCTTCGCAGACGTCGACTCGTTAAAGTCTTCATAGACTGCAAAGAACGCATCCGTGCCGTCGTTTCCAGGCGGCTCGCGGAAGACACCCGACTGGTCCGGATTTGGCTCAAGCGTGGTCGGCGCAGTCTTTATGATCTTAATTCCAGATACGGTGGTCGTCCCCGTCCCAACCTCAATGATGGGATCGACGATCTCTATGGTTGTAGAGTTTATCGTAGTTGTTGTTCCAGCAACGACCAGATCACCTCCAATGGAAATTGAGCCACTAACGGTAGCCTCATTTAGCGTTGTTGTGCCGGCACTCAGCGAGTTCAAAGCACAGTGGTTCTCTGCCGTAATCGACATTCCGCCGTCCCCACCTATGTTGATCTTCCCAACGACATTCGCGTTTTGATTCACGCTCAAGTGATCGTCTACGACCACCTGGTCGTGGAAGAGCGCAGTGCCATCAACCTCAAGTGAATCCCCTATCGTTGCAGTCGTGCCCACTGAGAGCGAGTCGTTGGCCACCACCTTACCAGAAATCACAGAAAACCCAGCCGCGGTCAACTGGCCGGTAACATTCAGAAGCCCACTCACCCCGGCATCGCCATGCACGGAGAGCTTGTCGCTCAACTGTGTCGCGTCCACAACAGTCAACGTCGAGCTCAGTGTTGTCGCATCCGTGACGCTCATCGTGCCGGTGACATCCACGTCACCGGCAAATACCCCAGCGCCTCCGACACTGAGTTCACTACATGTCACACTTGATCCGGAGCTCAATGGCCCAGAAACCTCAAAGTTGCTCACCGAGAGCTTGAATTCGCCACCGCCATCGATGATGACGTTTCCGCCAACCGACAGCGTGTTCGCACCGGAGATCTCCAAATGCTGCACGTACGCATTACCAATGCTCAAATTCGCTGCCGTTATATCACCGGTGGCTACAAGATCACCCGTGACTGACACGTTCCCCGCGACGTCAACCGGCGCCACAATAGAACTAAGAGATAACGTTCCGCACACGGCAGATGCGGTCGACAGTGTGGCGGTTTCGAGTACGCCATCTTGCGCCGAAAACAAATAGGTCGAAACACCGGCCTCTGCCATAGCCAGCTGAAGTCGCTTGTTCTGCACAGTGAGATCCATAGACACACTTATGCTGTTGTCGACATCCAACTCGCGTAAGCTCAACGATTTCAGCCGCAAGTTACCTCGATTTGCAGGATTTGTTGCCGATGGGATGAAAGGAGTCGACATCGATATCTTGTACGCAGAAAAAATATTTAAAGGCGGAGGTTTAAAGCAATGCTAAAGGACCAAACTCACCTACCATCACAGACAGAAATGCCATCCTCAAAGTCGTCCAAAGCCTACCGTGATACATCCACCGTTCGAGTGGAACGCGAACCACCACCGCCCATCCCGATAATACGCAACGGGATCGCACCTCCAATCGTCTCAATGGAAGAATGGTGTGACCAAAACTTTCAACACCTCACGGACGTCTTCTCCACCCTCCAAGACATCAACAAAAGAACCGCGCGTCTCGTCTTCGACGAACAAACGTGCCCCTTCGCTCAATTCTGTGCCATCGCGTACAGCAACTCGCACAAATATCGCCGAAATCAAAGTGAAGATTACTAAGTATAGTGGGTTCGAAGATTACTAAGTAATCGATACATAAAAGTTTTTTTCCCTCCCTATATTTTCTGTGTTAGCAACAAGGAAACATGACTGGTGGTCAAATAGCTCTTTTGCTTCTTTTGGCAATTCTTGTTATTGGTGGTATCATAGTCGGACTTTATTTTCATTTCAAGACGCCCGCGGACACACCATCCCCTTCCCCTTCCACACCATCCCCTTCCACACCATCCCCTTCCACATCATCCCCTTCCACATCATCCCCTTCCACACCCACACCATCCCCTTCTACACTCACGACCACGATGCCGCTGACCGCGGGCGGTGGCACGACCGTTGGAAGCGGCACCCCGTCGCCCACACCCGAGATGACTACGCCCGCCCCCACGACCGCCTTTGTACGGCCGTCATGGTTGGACGGCGTGGCCATGACTTGGGCGCCGACGCCTACTCCAGATCCGTACACTGCTGAGGCAAACTGCAATAATAACACTTGTGTCAGTTATTATAACACTTGTGTCAGTTATAATTTTGGTATTGGTGGAAATTTTCATCAAGCTGTGCAAGCAAAACTTAACGCGTGCAACTCGTATAATACCGAATGCAGACAATGCGCAGATTATCGATGTTTCACTTTTGTTCCATATCCTTGGCAGTGGTATCGAGCCATGGATTTTGCATTTGGCGCCGATATAAGGGCTTCGTGCCCGGCCGGTTCGCCCAGTCATCAGGTGCCGATGCCGTCATGAATCCACTTCTCGCACTCGGCCGTTACAAATGCGCGAAACTCATTGCGACTCGTGGGATCTGACGGGATGCCGACACGCCCAGCGACGGCTGCCCAAAATCCGTCCAGAAGGTCGGAATGACCACCACTCTCGTACTGTATCACCGATGCCTCCTCGATCTTCGGTTGAAAAGACGACTTGACGAATTTCGCGTATAGTTTGCTGAGAATCACACTTGTTGGTGCTCGAGGGGAGACAACGACCGGCACGAGACCATTCACACCAACAGCCGGAACTGCGGATGGGTCTATCAACATCGCCCTCTCGAGACGATGAGAATCTAGAACGGAAAAGTCAAGCGAGCTATGAGCGAGCAAAGGCAGCTTGTCTTGTTGAAACTCGTCACACAAATCTTCAAAGCTTCGACGGGTCAATGGTGCTGGTGCGACGATGATAGTTGCATTTTTGCGCAACTCTTTCAAAACGGTATTGTACAGGAACGATGGCATCGTGTTGAAAAGTCCGGCGGAGAACACAACCGGTCGCCCGCCCATGGGGCGGCCGGCTGTACCTTGCACCAAACCATTAGCAAAGCTATTCGAAAGTACAGAAAACGCAAACAGAAGCAAATTTGTCTTCCACATTCCAGGCAAGTGAAAAACCAGGCGTAAGCCTCTTTTTAAATACTTTCCTTTAACTTGGCGCACCACAAATTATCCAAATCTTGGCAAAGCTCGCGAGCAACACGTGGATCATGAGAACACTGCGCGCCAACGAAGACGTGGGCTCGCTCGCGAGCGGAGACCCCGCACTCACAAAAGCCGCAGCATGCAAGCAATTGATGAACGTATCACTCAGACTGTCCTCCTTCCTCAAGCCAAAGTCATCCGAAACAAAAATGGAATAAGAGGCGTAAACGAGAAAGAAGCCGACAACAATCGATGCAAAGCCTAGAAAAGCGCGCTGAATTTGATTCATCATCTTAAAGAGAACAACCAAAAATATTTCAATGCTCGAAACAGATTTTTTGTTGCTCTTCCATTTGACGTTCAACGTCAATTTGCCAGACGATTTGCGGTGGCACATCTTTGGTTTCGTTCCGAAACCGACTCCTCAAACAGACGTCATCCTCATATGTGCGTCATGTGAGAAACAGCTCCTGACGATCGAAGATGGCTACATGCGACAGATGATTTCGTACTATGCGTCTGAGGACGAATCGTTCGTGTGCCATGAATGCTCAACATGGGCGCCGCTTAAACCTGCCCTGACACCTCCAGAGATCGAGCTGCATGTTTTGAACGCTACATTTCACGAACATCACATTTAACCGAAACACTCATCCTCTGTACCAGGTGAAGACGGGGACGAGCTCAAGACGGGGACGGAGTTCGTCCCCGTCTTCACCTGGTCGCCCGTTTGGTCAGGAAACGCGCTCATGACGCTTCGGCGCGCGACGAACGGCAGCGCGCGACAAACGGCAGCGCGCGACGAACGGGGATACAGCCTTCGCGCGCGCGGGAGCGACAGATGCAAGTGCACCTTTCAAGCGGGACCGAAAACGAGATGTTCCAACAGCTTATCGACTTTGTGCGCGGCCGTTCGCGGTTTCAAGCACAAATTACCGAACCAGGGAAGCCACCCGTTTGGTTTGCGTGGCAGCGAACCACAACGTCGCCACACACACCGCCAACAGCGTCACCCTCGCCGGCGCCGCCGCCTTTTACGACTGTCGTTGTGCCGGAGTCACCAATATACGAGCAGCAACATTCAAGAAAGCGAGGTCTTCCTCGTCGTCCTCGAAAGGTGAGCTACGTGAACCACCACGAACACATGGAAAACAACCGGCTTTATTTTAACTCGGTGTTTTTCCGACCGATCCGTGAACCGATCCGTGATGATGCCTTCTCCGAGGACGAGGAGGACGAGGAGGACGAGGAGGAGCCACTGGACGAACCGCTTCTCGACCGGTCCGTGGTGATGCCGATACCGAAAAGGATCGATTGCTCAACAAACCGCTTCTTCTCCAGCAAATCGAATTGAGGTTAATCGCTGCGTTCCCGCTCCAGCTTCAATCTGTCCATCGCACTCTGCAGATCGGCCGCCTTCTCTGTCTCGGGAACTCGTTCGGCAGACGCAGTAGGCGCCTCATCAATATCGACAAAACGACTGCTCATCGAGAATTCCGAATTTGTTGGTGCGTCCGATGTTATGTACGTGTAGGATGACGATATGCCGAAACTCTCCACGCCCGTAACCTGATTTTTTATTTCGTTTTGTAACCAAGCAAAAGCGTCACGCCCCGATAACGCCTTGTTGTTATTAACAATAATCGTTGGGACAACTTTGACTTTCGATACGTCAAATGCAGTTTTCTCAACATCGATGATCGAAAACTGATTCATCATAAAATGCTGATTGAGCTGCTTGAGAAACAGATTACAAAACTTGCAAGATGATGATGAGAAGAGCGTATTTGGCGGACTACTATCTGACATTTACCAAAACACATTCTTTTTTCTTTAAGCAAATTTCCGCGCTACGCAACTAAAACCTGCTCGGCGTTACGTTTGAGCTTCAGCTGGTCAATGATGATGTTGTCCAGCTGTCGTATTATACTTGTTGATTGAATGGGTTTCTTCCATTGGTTATGCCAGTGGTAACAAAATACATTTGGAAAGAAGTTGTCAAAGGTCCAGATAACATCGGATTTGTCAAAGACAGAATTGAAGTCTATACCATAAGGGTTTTTCATCCACGATGGGTCTGCCCATGCGCAGGGCAAAACAAGTAAAGGCAATGGTTTGTCATACGTAAGGTTTGCTTCTTGAAATCCCCAACCTTTGTCTCTTTGCATGATGTACTGAACGACTGTCTGCAAATTTGGAGAGTTAGGTTGGATGCTGATGTATAAAGCTCCATTTGGATGATTTTGATGTTCCCATTGGAAGACGCACACTGCATTGCCAAATTTGTATAATATTGGATCCATCGGACGTAGAAAAAGTATATCCAAATCAAACCACACACCTCCATATTTCAGTAGCAATATGTATCGAACGACGTCGGAGAAGTATGATAAGGCGCTGTTCATGTAGTATTTTTTATTGTGCATGATTGTTCCAGCTTCTTGTGTGCTTTTATCGAAATGTTTCACATCTGCGTACTTTTCAAATTCTAAATCATACATTCCGCTTTTGCTGCTTTCAATCCACAGAATGATCTTCCTATTTATGTGACCCATCACATTGAAATAATAGCACGATCGAACAGAAATCAAGTGCTTTTCGTTCAGCTCGCCATTCCAGTAGCAATGGAAGATGACAGCCTCGCTGAAACTCTTGTTTTCTGCAATGATCTGTCTTGCAAGATCTATTTGCGTAGTATAGTCAAAAGAGTTGCTAAGTTGTGTCATAGAGGTCATAGAGTGTGTCTCTACTTCTTTTAATAGTAGCATCAATGCCATCGCAACAGTCAGTATTATCAAAATACTGACGATAATACTGACTGTTGCTGCAATTAACACATGCATTTTTACCCCTATCTCAGAAAAAAAATCACGTGTAAGATGCGCCTGACCACAAGGCGAAGAGCGGGTCGACGGGTCGAAAAAAAAAACGTATGAAACTACAAATGGTGCGTCACCAACTGTCGACATTTGATGGCGGACGTTTTGTTTCGCTCGATGTTTCGTCCTCCACTCTCTTACATACAATCAACACAGAAGGGACGCATTTTATACGAATTTCCGGCTTCAACCGCGGCCGCCGCGATCGGAAGATAAGCTTTCTTTTCGACAATCAAGAGACGGTATTTACGACCGTCAAGCCGACCGGAAACTCACAGCTCTTGCTACCACATATTCCTATCTTCAACGCGTTAGGGATGACTGCTTCTGCAAAAATACAACACAGTACGAATGCCTGGACGTTTCCGCTTGATCTTACACAGATGGTGAACATCGACAACGGATCGGTTTTGGCGGTGGTAGTTCTAAACGTCATTGCAACTACTGATGCGCAACCCGTTCTTTTGAAAGTTAGCGATTCTCGAAGAGACAACAATTCCGCTGTAGCCGGCTTGGGGCGCGAGGCACTCATCGAACTCTACGTGGAAAATTCTACTGTCGCTTTTGAGATTCTTGACGGTGGCGAAGGGCTGCATGGCTCGTTTTTGAAAGTTGATCTGCTAACGGGAATTTTCCTTTTTGGTGACGTGTTTGTCGAATAAAAATGTAACCAACTCGTAAAACGATGGCTGGCATTCTTGGCTTTCTTGGTGGCGGCCAACAAGAGCGAAGCGATGACACGGGTCAAAAACAAGACCAAAACGCACCTACCGGCAACGACGGGCGTCCTATTTTGAATCTCTCAGAAATGAACGGAAAACCCAATAATCCAAACACATCGAACGCAAACTTTCTCGCGCCCAACCCGACCGGCACGACCGGCACCACCGGCACGACCGACCCGACCGGCCCGACCGGCCCGATGAATAACAGAATTCCTGAATTCAATGCCCAAAATATACCAGCCAACATTGGCCGTACAATCCAAAACAACCAGACACTCAACCGTAACAACCGCTCCGTGAACTCCACCAACCGCTCCAACCGTTCCATCCGTCCCAACTCCATGAACTCCATGAACTCCATGAACTCCAGCTCCATGAACTCCAGCAACCGTTCCAACCGTTCCAACCGTTCCAACCGTTCCAACCGTTCCAACTCCAACAACTTCAGCTCCATGACCAACGCCATGGGAGGGTTGGCCATTGCCAACCGCCTCCAAAACAACAAGAACCGCGTCCAAAACAACAAGAACCGCGTCCAAAACGGCACATCCAAAAACGCGAGCTTGAAAAACAGAATCGCGAAATTTACAGGTGCCGCCACCAACAATAGCAACCGTCCTCAACCCAAACTTGGAACTCTGACGCTCCACCTCGGTGGTCTACAAATAAGGAAGATGACCAAGAAGCTCCAATTGAGCAGAGTGCTGACTCTCGCTCTTGGCAGTAAGCAGGCCCGTTTTCATGACGACGTAATCACCAGCTTCAGAAAACTTGGCTTGAATTTGAATAGTATATTCACGACCAAGCGTCAAAGGGCTCTCATTTTGCTCCTCGTTTTAAAGGTATTCGCTCCTCAAAGGTTCCGACTTCTGCTTGATCCGGCAGCATGGCTGCCATACGATAGCAGCCACGGACTTGTCCCATTTGAGGACCTATCTCAAGGCAAACGCTCGCCCGTGAGGGTCGAACTCGCCCTGGACACAAAAGCGGACACAAAAGCGGACACAAAAGCGCCAGCGAAAAGAACCTAATCAAATCGGTCGTCCAATGTTCGACCCGTACAGGGCGTGAATGAAATTCTCGCGCGAGTCAGGCACGCCGGATGCAGGAACACTGTAAAAGCTCCTTTCCGCGAGATACGCGTTCGAATCTAACGAAGGAGCATCTGAAGCACCAACCCCGGTGATCGGTTGGCTCTTCAAAGCTTGTGTCACGTTGTCTTTGACGACCTCGGTAGGACATGCTGGGAGTTTTACATCACCACTCCCCCAGTCGTTCGGTGTTGGATTCGCCATTGGATTATCAATGGACGGACTTTGACAAAACTTGCGCGAACTGGCGTCGTGACTATCAAAAAGCTTGGGCATTGACAACGTTGACATCGACGCACGACTTAAGAGCACGAGAGCAATCAAACCCAGCACGATCACAATTGGACGCCTTGACACAAAATACGAAACGAGAACCCAAAGAATCACAAAACGGGCCATCGCGTTCAAGTTTCGAACGTCGCTGTATCTAGCCGAATACATAATCTCCAGTGGTGCTTGCAGCAGAACAGTCGGATTTTGAGACCACAGCGGTGTGGTCTCCATTAGTTATATAACGAACCACCTTTTTTTTTATTGAAAGCTCACCACTTTTCTTATTGAAAGCTATGGACTGGTCAACGATTTTGGTCCACGTTTACTACCTTTACCACCACCAACAATTATGAGAAGGATGATTATGACCAAAATTACACCAACTATCGCTGCACCAATAATCACCCAATTTGGGTCCTCCTTTTTCCCAGGCGAGCTATCGTCATCCTCGTCATCCTTGTCATCCTCGTCATCCTTGTCATCCTCGTCATCCTCGTCATCCTCGTCAGTCGTCGTGGTCGTCGTGGTCGTAGCTGGCGTCGTAGGGCTGGCCGGGTTGCGATCACCGCCGTCTAGTTCATCTGGACCGCCTGTGCATTGATTCTGAAAAGTTACTGACGAGTTTCCGTCAGCATTAATATTTGTGTTCGACATATTAATATTACAAATTACAAGTCGTGGGCATCCGCTGGCGTATTGATACCACTCAGCTGGTATTAGCTGGTCCGTTACAGGCCCAGTCCCCGATCTGCACTTTTTGCTCCAACAATAACGATTACCATCAGCCCTCTCGTCCACCGCTCTCTCAAGATCAGTGGCAGGTTCTGTCTTCTGACATTCACATTCTGGGCTGCTGGGAAATGCATCACAATACCTTTTAACCGATTCACTCCCACAACCATTGCTAGGATCCATACACACAGTTTTACATTTGGCGGCATCCGGCGAACTCGCCAGGCGACTGCTGCAGTATTGAGCAAGATTTCTCATACACGATGTATTTTCACCGTTGTTATCTTCTTTCGCGGTTTTACAAATACTCGTGCAGTCCGGATTTGATGTCTTTGGGTTCTTCGTACAATAAGCGGGCCCATCGCACTCAACCTTCAATGAACTGATTTTGTCCCAAAGATACACCCCATTAGCTTGCAAATCCGGAATTTGGTAAATACCCGTCTGGATTTCGTCCGGTTTTGTAATAGCTGGTCTTCCAGCGTTGTCATATTGTGCATGTTCGTACATTGTGACTCTACAGCCGGGCGCGATCTTCACTGCATCGAAGTTGTCTTCCCACGGACGTCCATAAGACGTTCTTCCTTGCACTCTCGGGTAGTTCCCGTGTCTATATGCTTTCGACTCCCCCCTGAAGTTGTAATTATCCCAAAAAATAGCACCTCCAAGCGGATGCAACGACATGCGTTTATATGTATATCACGATTTTTTTCTACGAGATTCTTAGTATGACTGGCGTAGCGGCTCCGGAGCCCAGCACGAATCAAGCGGCGGCCCAGGCGCCCAGCGCGAATCAAGCCCAGGCGCCCAGCGCGAATCAAGCCCAGGCGCCCAGCGCGAATCAAGCGGCGACCCAGACGGCTCGGGAGCCCAGCGAGAATCAAAAGGCTCGAGTTCAAGCAATCTTGGAGCAAAAAGAAGAAAAGCAAAAAGAACTACTAAAAAAAGAGCTGGACGGGAAGATTTCAAAAGAAAACTTACAAACGATCAGTCTTAGGGGAGTCGCACGGATCAAAAAACCCTCTAAAGCTAACAATTATGATGAATGGTTGCAATCGAAGTATCATACAACCAACTTCTATTATCGCGTACCTGGAAAAGCCACACAATCACGATCCATAAAGGAACTCAAACGAAACTTCCATATTCTTGAAGACCCTCCTAAAGCACCGAAAGAACTGAACCCAGAACAGCTAGCACGCAGAAACCTCATATTAGCGAATATACAAAGATATAAAAGCCTCTTGCAGTCGAACAATTTGAACAACAACAACAAATTAAAATTCAAGACCAAACTAACCGAAGCCGAAACCAAACTGAACAAAGCCAGGGCGGCTGAGGCCAAAGAAGCAAAGAAAGAAGCAAAGAAAGAGGCAAAGCGGCAAAAAAAAGAAGAGAAAGAAGCAGAGAAAGAAGCAGAGAAAGAAGCAAAGAAAGAGGCAAAGCGGCA
>MDSW01045145.1_pt1 | contig 11824 bp, 9 predicted proteins | sample 811171 | NCBI WGS metagenome assembly MDSW01 (sample SAMN05326641, study PRJNA326480) | marine metagenome | isolation source: seawater | place: Atlantic Ocean: North West | collected 2012
CTTCTTCACCAACATAATAAACACTTTGGGCATTCCCAACTACTTCCAAACGTTTCAATTTTTGATTTGAAAAATACGCATTCATAATCCTTCCTTTAACTTGGTTAAATCCAAAGGTGTCTGCAACCGAGATGAGAAAAGCATTATTGTCCAGTAGCATTGACCTGATGGTGTTGGAGTCACTTTTTATACTAATAAAGTCTGCAAACAATTGGTTTTCATCTGACCATAGTATGGGATTCTCGTACATATTGATGGTAGAGTTGGACTGTGTAATTAACATGGAATCTGCTGCACCCTGAAGATCACTTTTAAAGAACTTGACATCGTGAAACGCCTGAATTATTTTTCCATCCGTTGAATCAATATTGATCACAGCTGTATCTGCATGTAAAAAGAGGGAGTCATTTTCGAAGATCTGAATCAACAATAAGCTATCCGTTATCAGTGATTGTTCCTGTTTTTCGTTGTGCCAACCATAATTCCCTTGAATGACAAAAGTGTTTGCTGTATCTCTTATTTGCATGTTATTGAAGACTTCTCCAAATCCCAAATTTCGGTCATAGAACAAGCTATCACCGGTAAGCACCTGCCCGTCTGCCTCCAAATAAGAATTCTCCTGAAACGACGCTAGGTTGTTCTTTGTATCATACCATCCATTTTCAGTATAAATTAAATTTGAATCTGCACGGATAAATGTTGGTCCGGAGAAAATAGCCGTTTCTGTTGCCGTTTGATACGTCAATGTATCACTCGTCATGGTGTACTCCGGATTAGACAATTCAACAGAATCCTGGAATTCAAACACCTGACTACCGACGAAGTATAATCCGATCTTACTTGTCAGTACGTTGGAATTTTCTGTGCTTGTAATGGTAGCGCCGGAAGTGTAATGGCCCACGGAATCTCTCAAATTGTACGTCATTGAAGTTGTAGAAAGCGATAAGTTCCGATCGGTTAGGTTCACGTTACCTTGCATTGTTGCAAGCTTGCTATTACCACTGTAGTGAAGAGTGTCTCCGTACATGGCCAAAGAGTCTCCTTGCAGTATTTTAACTTTTCCGAATGCATCCAGACTATTGGAATCGAGGTATAAGAATGCACTGTCACAAAAAAGCTTTACTTCCTGATGCTTGAGCTCAACATTTCCGATAAATTTTTGTGCAGAGCTATTTTTTGATTTTATTAGGCGCTCAGCGTTGACAATTTGAATGCGATTGCTTTTGATTTGTTCGTTTGTGTTCTGGGAAAATGAAAAAAAACCGATCACAACGAACAGCGTCGTTATTGAAATGTCTTTTAACGAAATTCTGCAATTACACACAGCACAATAATACGAAGAGTTCAAAAGAATATTGCTTAAGCCAATATTTCTTCTCGCAATATTGTTTGGTTCCTGTTCGGGCCGACCGATACGATCGTGATCGGAGTATTCAACTCCTTTTCAAGAAATTCAATGTAATTATTTAGATTTTCGGGTATTTCATTCATTGAATTCATACCCGTTAGGTCAATGTCTTTCCAACCAGGAAGCTCTTTATAAACAGGTTTCAGACTAGGGTCTTCAAGATCATATGGAAGGAAGTCGATTAATTCTCCCTGGTAATCATAATGGGTGCAAACTTGAATAGATTCAAATATACTTAATACGTCTGCTTTCATCATGGCCAGTTTGGTCACTCCATTGATCATAATCGCATATTTTAATGCAGGCAGATCAATCCATCCACATCTTCTGGGTCTTCCAGTTGTCGCCCCAAATTCGTGGCCTTCTTTGCGCATTTCTTCTCCGGTTTCATCGTGCAATTCCGTAGGGAAAGGACCGCTTCCCACCCGAGTACAGTACGCTTTGAAAATACCAATAACATCGTTGATTTTATTTGGTGCAATCCCAAGTCCCGTGCAGGTTCCTGCTGTAATCGTATTTGAAGATGTTACGTAAGGATAGGTTCCAAAATCAATATCAAGGAGTGTTCCCTGAGCTCCTTCTGCCAGAATTTTCTTTCCCTCTTTTTGAGCTTGATCTACATAATGCTCGCTGTCTACAGCGGGAATTTCCTTAAGAACTTCGATTGCTTCAAACCACGCTTCTTCGTATTCTGATAGATCATAATCGAAATCAAATCGAGCAAGCATGGCCTTGTGCTTTTCAACTAGCAGGTCATAACGTTGTTTAAAGTTGGACGTGTAAATATCTCCTACTCTTAGTCCGTTCCTTCCTGTTTTATCCATATACGTAGGACCAATTCCTTTTAGGGTGGAGCCAATTTTCTTTTTTCCTTTTGCTTGTTCCGAAGCCGCATCCAGAATTCTGTGTGTTGGTAGGATCAAGTGGGTTTTTTTCGATACCCTAAGTAATTCTTTAATATTAAGGTCGAACTGTTTAAGGTTTTCAATTTCCTTTTTAAAGATAACCGGGTCGATTACAACGCCATTACCAATTAAGTTCATGGTCCCTTCTCTGAAAATCCCTGACGGAATGGTATGCAAAACGTGTTTTATATTATTGAATTCCAAAGTATGACCTGCGTTTGGTCCGCCCTGGAATCGAGCTATAATGTCGTAGTGAGGGGTGAGGACATCGACTACTTTTCCTTTACCTTCATCTCCCCATTGCAAGCCTAGTAGAACATCGGTGCCTGTCATATGTTTAATTTTTTGCTAAATATATTTTGAGCATCTTGCTCATTATCGACTATTGTAAAAAGTGTATTCAATTTGGTAATCAAAAATAGTTTAGACACTTTTTCATTGATGCCGCAAAGAATTGTATCTCCACCGGCATTTCTAGATTTTGTAAGAATGCTGATGAACGTATTCAATCCCGAACTGTTGATGTAATCCAACCGCTTTAGATTCAAGATGAAGTTATTTGTCCCGTTCGCGGTGCACTCATCAACTTCATCAAGCAGGCCATCACCATCTTGATTTTCGATGATTTTCCCAACCAGTTTAATAACGGCAATATCATTTTCTATTTGCTTCGTAAATTCTATACTCATAATGGCCTTTAGTTGTCTTCTTTCGTGGCGTAAATGTAAAGTGAATGGTGAGAGATATTAATGTTGAATATTTCCTCCAGCGTGTCTTTGATCCCTTGAATTCGTGGGTCGCAAAATTCAATGACTTCACCCGTATCCGTGCATATGATGTGATCATGTTGCTTCGATGCATATGACTTTTCAAAATACGCCAAATTGGAACCGAACTGGTGTTTTACTACCAAGTTACAATCTTGCAGCAGGTCAATCGTGTTGTAAAGCGTAGCACGCGAAACACGATAATTCTGGGCTTTCATTTTAATGTACAATGTCTCAATGTCAAAATGACCATTGTAGCAATAAATTTCTTTCAAGATTGCAAAACGCTCAGGTGTTTTTCTGTGCCCATTCTCTTCCAGATACTGAGCAAAAACCTCTTCAACTTTTTCTTGCACCGTTTCTTCGGCCATAGCCAAGTATTAAAAGTCAAAAGTAGGAATTAATCATCGACGCAGCGCACTATAATTGCACTTTTGTTGATAATTATTTTTGCTGCTCTTCTTCATGATCAATTCGCTCGATGGAATTGATTCCATCAACTTCGAGTAATGTATTCATTAAATTGTCTAAATGCTCAGTATCCCTGACATACGCCATTACTCTTCCTTCGAAAATTCCGTCATGTGAATCGAATGAAATGGACTTCATGTTTACATTCAGGTCTGCAGAGATGATATTGGTTATTTTGTTCACCAATCCAACATCATCAATTCCGGTAAAAACCATACCTGTCAGGAACTCTTCATATTCTTGACCTCTCCAACTTGCACGAATGATACGATAGGCATAATTGGCCATCAGCTGGCGTGCATTCGGACACTTATTCCTGTGAATTTTTATACCATCGTTAATTGTAATGAAGCCAAAGATGTCATCACCGGGTATCGGATTGCAGCAGGGTGCAAATTTATAGTCCAGTTTGTCATTTTCACCAATAATGAGCTCATCTGTTTTTTTCTTGAATGTACTAACGAGTGTTGACAGGCTCCCTTTTATTGATGCTGTTATGGAACCGTGTTTTAATTTCCCGCCTTTCACGATAATCTCTTTTATCTTTGAAAGGTCGACCTTGTCCTTAGCTATTTGATAATACATTTCTGTATGCTCTTTGAAACCATACAGTTTTGTTAACTCGTTCAGGTTGTCTTCGCTAAAAGCTACTTTCAAGGTTTTTAACTTTCGCTCCAAAATTTCTTTTCCGTCCAGTGCTGCAATCTTTTTCTCTTCTTTTAAACTGCTTTTTATTTTGGATTTCGCTTTGGAGGTAACCACATAATTCAACCAATCTTCTTTCGGTGATTGCTTCGTAGAAGTAACGATCTCCACTTGATCTCCACTTTTCAGCTCATGGCTGAGTGGCACCAATTTGTGATTCACTTTGGCTCCGATGCAGGATGCCCCGACCTGAGTATGTATTTCAAAAGCAAAATCGAGAGCAGTAGCTTTAACGGGCAGTCTTTTTAGGTCTCCGTTTGGCGTAAAAACAAATATTTCTTCAGCAAATAAAGAAAGCTTAAAATCATCGATGAACTCCAGAGCGTCGGCATCTCTATTTTCCAGAACCTCTCTTATTTTGTCCACCCAGCTGTTGAGCATGCCGTCTTTCTCATTGCTCGATTTGTATTTCCAATGAGCGGCCAATCCTTTTTCTGCAATTTCGTCCATCCGTTTCGTTCTGATTTGAACTTCCACCCATTTTCCTGTGGGACTCATTACTGTAGTATGCAGGGATTCGTATCCGTTTTGCTTGGGATGAGAAATCCAATCCCTTAAGCGTTCGGGGTTGGGCTTGTAATAGTCGGTTACAATGGAATAAGCTTTCCAGCAATCTGCTTTTTCAGATTCTAAAGGAGTATCAATAATCACACGGATGGCAAAAACATCGTAAACCTCTTCAAAATTGATTGCTTTTTTTTGCATCTTATTCCAAATCGAATAGATTGATTTCTGCCTTCCCTTTATTTCGCACTTCAAACCCGCATGATCCAATGTGTTCTTTATTGGAGAGCTAAATTTCCGAATGAAACGAGTTCGGATATCCTTTGTTTTTTCAAGTTTATTGTTGATCGTTGAATACGAATCCGTGTCGGTGTATTTCAGGGACAAATCTTCCAGCTCAGTCTTAATTGCATACAGCCCAAGACGATGCGCGAGAGGTGCATAAAGAAATTGTGTTTCAGATGCGATCTTGAGCTGTTTATCTTTTCTCATCGAATCCAACGTTCGCATATTGTGCAAGCGGTCCGCTAGTTTGATCAGGATAACCCGAACGTCTTCGGGAAGCGTTAGAATCATTTTACGAAAATTCTCTGCCTGCTGAGATGTGTGCAAATCGAACACACCTGAAATCTTAGTGAGACCATTTATTATGATTCGGCATTGATTGCCAAACAAGTTCTCAATGTCATTAAGTCCAATTTCGGTGTCTTCAACAGTGTCGTGTAACAGCGCACAGGCTATTGCTTTCGGGCCCAAGCCAATTTCTTCTGCACAGATTCGGGCAACGGCAATCGGATGAAAAATATACGGTTCACCCGATTTTCTTCGCATATCCTTGTGCGCCTCTACGGCAACATCAAATGCTTTTCGGATGAATTTAGTGTCTTCTTTGGACCTCTCTACTGTAATTGAACGCAACAGCCCTCTGTATGCATTCAAAATATCTTTGTTTTCTCTATCCGTATCTATTTTCATAGATGTTTACTATATGAAATTAAATATAGAAAAGTCCAAGAAAACGTATTCGAAGAAACGATGAAATTATTCAGTATTCAGTTAAAATGAATCAATTGTATGCAAATCATAAAACCTGATGCATTATTTGGCGGGCAGAACCGTAGTTTTTACCTCTCCAAATCCTACACGCACTCCATCCTTGATTCCATGGCCTCTCATAATGACGGTATCTCCATCCAATATAAACTTACGTTCTGAGCCATCTTTCATCTGAAATGGTTTTGTTCCTTTCCAGCTAATTTCAAGCATGGATCCGAACTGTCCTTCCTCAGGACCGGAAATTGTCCCGGAAGCCAATACGTCTCCTGCATGAATATCACAACCGTTAATTGTATGGTGGGCAAGTTGTTGTACCATATTCCAATACATGTGTTTGTAGTTGGAATGGCAAACAACAGACTCTTCCGCTTGCTGCGGTTTTATTGCTACTTCTAAAGCTATGTCTAGATGATGATCCCCTTCATATTCAAGATAGGGGAGAACGGCCGGTTCCTGCATTGGTCCTGCTACTCTAAAAGGTTCTAAAGCATCCAATGTGACGATCCATGGCGACATAGAAGAAGCAAAATTCTTAGCTAGAAATGGTCCTAATGGCACATATTCCCACTTTTGGATGTCTCGGGCCGACCAATCGTTGAACAAACAAAGTCCAAAAATATAGTCCGTAGCTTCCGCAGTTGAAATGGAATCGCCAAGTGCTTTGCCCTCGAATGTTACAAAGGCCATTTCCAGCTCAAAGTCCAACAATTTGCAAGGCCCGAATACAGGTGGTTCAGTATCATTAGGTTTTTGTTGTCCTTTTGGCCTGTGAATAGGTGTGCCTGAATTGATAATTGATGACGCTCTACCATGATAGCCTACGGGAATATGTTTCCAATTGGGAAGTAGCGCATTATTTGGATCTCTGAACATACATCCCACATTGAAAGCATGCTGCTCACTTGAATAGAAATCGGTATAATCACCAATTTCAATAGGAAGATGCATGGTTGCTTTGAGCTGATCGACCAAAATGGATTGTGCATGCTCTTCCATTTCACTTCCTTCCAATAATAAGTCTGAAATTACATTTCTCAATTCTCTGACTGCTTCTTTCCCTTTGCGCATCATATTATTCAAAGAACTACTGGCAAAGTCGGAATGATCAAACCCGAGGCCGTTCAATTTACCCAGTTGTTCCACTGCACTCAGGTCCAAAATTTGATTGCCTATAGCTACTCCGACTTTTTTTCCGCCGAGACCTGCAGAGAATATTCCAAAGGGTAAATTCTGAATTGAAAAATCTGAGTTTTCCGGCACAAATACCCAGGATTTCCTGCTTGCTTCATTTGCTCTGATCATGTCTTTAATTTTCATCAAATGTAAGTACTAACTCAATGCAATAGTTTCTTTTTTTCAATAAATTGCGACTGCTTGGGACAGAAAAATAAATCATATGTAAAAGGTCTGTTGATTGTAACTTTCTTACTGTTCCATTTTTCTATGACCTACTTTTATGTTGCTCCTGAGGAGTTCAATTCAGTCGTTCTGAAAAATGTTTCAGGTAATTACATGAAGCCGTTTTTTCATCAGGGGTGGAGTCTTTTTGCACCGGAACTGCCGGAATATAATGTCTCGATAGCTTATCGCCAAAGTCAGGATAGACAATGGATTGAATTATCGGATTACTATAAGAATAAACACTATTCTTTGCGGGTAAGCCACCACGGTAGAATAATAAGGGCAATTTGCAATGTTACACGCAAAGCAGTTTGGGAGATGAGTCAGAATGACCCTTCAGCTCATGGGTATCAGGACGCATTAAAAAACATGACCAAATCGATGACCGGCATGGGTGAAGATGAATTCATTGAGCTTAGAATTACAATGAATTCAATAATAACGGGAGACGAAAAGCAAGTAGTATTTTGACAAGTTTCAAAAGCATATTCGATCACTTTAATCTTCCCTTTGTCAAACAAAGGAGTATTCAGGTTTTACGATGGGGTGTTTTGTTGTTTTTCGTCGTAGATGTCTTTCAGCGCTCCTTTATGTTAGATATATGCTATGGACCGCAGAAAATTTCACCTCCATTAAATCAAAGAGGACTTAGTAATTATTTGCTGAATGGGTTGGACGAAGGAGGGATTGGTTTGGCGATCACAATAATGACTGTACTTGTTATCTGCTTAATAGGAGCCATTTTGACTTCTTACAAAAGGACTTTTACATTTATTGCATTTTTTGCAGCTGCGAATCTGGTCAATTCAACGTATCTATTGAATTCAGGTGGACATCACTTGATGCTGATCGTTTTGTTTTTTCTTGGCTTTATAAATGAACGAGAAACAAAAGCAGGCAACTGGTCAAACGCATTGAATAAAGGAGCTGTATTGGCCATTCAGATTCAGGTGTGTATGGTCTATTTCGTTTCTGCTCTGTACAAATTATTGGGGGATTCGTGGATGGAAGGTTCAGCTATATGGCATTCACTTATGCTCGAGGAGTATTCGTTGCCGATTATGAATCAACTGATTGATGAATCCAATTTTGTTTTCATTTTTATGACCTACTTCCTTCTTGCTTTTCAGTTATTGTTTCCAATATTGATCTGGTTAAGAGCAACTCGGAAGTGGATATTAATCTTAGGATTATGCATACATGCATTTATAGCGATTGGTTTGGGACTATTGGATTTTGGATTGGCAATGATAGCAGCTTATGCAGTTTTTGATGAATCAATTTGCTTTAAGCTTTTCAGAAATCGTTCGTGCTAGTTGCTTGGAGAAAATTTTAGCACCTGCTTGATTCAGATGGGAGTTATCTGCAAAGTATTCCTCTTGTTGACTTAAAGGTATAAAACTGTAATCATTCCATTCAAAGTCCCAAAATGCAGCTAACGAATCGATTTGATTGTTTATGTTTTCATACCCTCTGGCGAAGTATAAATCCTTATATAATGGAGCTGAATAACAAAGCAATTCAATATCGTTTGACTTACATAGCTGGATAATTTTCCTCAAATATCTTAGGTCCAACTTATTGAACTGCACTTTTCCGGTAATTTCTTCCATGTCTTGAGTATTGAAACCTTCTACTCGTTGATTTTTATTGACCAGTTTTGATCCTTTTGATTGTTCAATTTTTTGATATTCTTGCTCAATTCCGAAATGGATCAGGTTATCATAAAATGGATATTTTGAATTGAACTCCATGTACTTTGACGCTTTAACAAACTTGTACATCCAAAACTTATGGGGGGGTAGAACATCTTGAAAAACAAATTCAATAGAATCTTCTTCAAATTGAGGCAAAAAGGCATATTCTTTGAAAGGGTATGAATAGGATTCGACTGATTTTAAACTCGGATAATCAAGGCTGAGGACAAGTAACTTGGTAGAATTCTTACGAAGAAAATGTTCCAAAAGGATATAACACTCAGCGTAGCCTGCTCCTCGTTCACCTAGATTTAACCCGGTCAGTCCTGCAGTTAGATCAATGGTATTTATGTCGATTACATTGTACGCTCTTGATGCACCTAAGACCGCGTAGTCCAAATTTTCTCCGTTTTTTTTGAAGATCCAGTTCGCCTTGTGATCCACAAACTGATTGTTCAATTTCCCATAGTATTGATCCAAGACGTAACCAATTCCGTTTAAGAGGAGGATACCGATACCAGCAAAAATGGAGATATGTTGCAGAAAACGTTTCACTTAGAATTGGAAGTAAATAAAATCTGAGGACTCATGGTAGTTAGCAGAGAATAAAATTATGATGATAAATGCGTAGTAAATGCTCCAACGAATGGATTTGTGGCATTTCCTCTTGAACTCAAATGGGTGCGTATTATTTCTGTTCCACCATTCCAACGCGATAAAGAAGGCAAGCTGAGAAATCAATAGGGGATGGAGATAGTAGAGATTGTCAGGAATAAAATCAAGTTTGAAAATTTCCGATAGGTATACAAAAGCATCTCCTATTGAAGCGGATCTAAAAAATACCCAGGCAAGACAGGTTAGAATAAAAGTGATCAAAATGGAAAGCATCACTTTCAAACTGGGTAAAAGTGAATTGGAAATTTCATTATCCAGATTTTTTCTATTCAAATTCAAGAAAAGCAGTGGCAGAAAGTAAACAGCATTTAACGCACCCCATGCAATAAACGTCCAATTTGCTCCGTGCCAAAATCCGCTTACCACAAAAATTACCATTACGTTTCGAAATTGTTTCCATTTGTTTCCCCTGCTGCCACCAAGAGGGATATAGAGGTAATCCCTGAACCATGTGGATAATGAAATGTGCCATCGTCTCCAGAATTCGGCTATATCCCTTGAGAAATAGGGGAATTTGAAGTTTCTCATAAGATTGAATCCAAAAAGCTTAGCAGTGCCAATTGCAATGTCCGAATAACCTGAAAAATCAGCATAAATTTGAAAGGCAAAGTAAATACTACCCATCAATAAAACACTGCCCGGTAATTCAGCATACTCCACTGGAAAGTCAGGGGTGCCAAATATTTTGTCTACGTAGATGGCACAATGATCAGCAATTACAATTTTCTTGAAAAAGCCCCACAGGGCTTGCTTTAAACCATCAATTGCAATTGCAAAATCGAAGGATTTTTTTTTATTGAACTGAGGCAGTAGATTCGTTGCACGTTCAATAGGTCCTGCAACTAATTGCGGAAAAAAAGCTACAAATGCACCGAAAGCAATGACATCTTTTTCAGCATTCATCTTTTTTCGATAAATATCGATCGTATAGCTCATTGTTTGGAATGTGTAAAAACTGATGCCAACCGGGATGGCAATTTCCAAGGTGGAAATGTTTGCTTGTAACCCAATTGATTCAATTAATTGAATCGCGTTTTCTATGAAAAAATCACAATACTTAAACCAACCTAGAATGCCAAGATTACTTATAATACTAAGAATCAGGTATAGCTTTCGTTTCTTTTGATTCTCAGTTTTATGTATTGCGTTACCAAGAAAGTAATCGTTAATCGTGCTGATAACAATCAGTATCAGAAATCTCCAATCCCACCATCCATAAAAGACGTAGCTCGCTATAAGGATCAGTAAATTCTGCCATTTCAGTTGATTCTTTAGTGCCCAAAAAAGTGCAAATACGATGGGTAAGAAAACAAAAAATGGAGCAGAATTGAAAAGCATCGCTTATTTGAATAATGGTCGATCAATCATAAGCTGATTTATTTCACCTTTCACTTGAGCGATCTCATTTTCGTCCTCTGTGTTATCAATGATGCGGTCAATTAAATCGACCAACAATGGTATTTCGTTTTGCTCAAATCCTCTTGTTGTGAGTGCAGCTGTTCCAACTCTGATTCCCGAAGTGACAAATGGAGTTTCCGTATCAAATGGAACCATGTTCTTATTGACTGTGATATCTGCTTTCACCAAAGCATTTTCAGCTTCTTTTCCATTGACGCCTTTCGACCGAAGATCAATCAGCATGGAGTGATTGTCTGTTCCTCCTGAGATTACTTCATAACCTCTGTTCATAAATTCATCAGCCATTACCTTCGCATTTGCGATCACATTCTCGCAATACGCCCTGTATTCAGAAGTTAGTGCTTCACCGAATGCGACTGCTTTTGCAGCAATAATGTGTTCTAAAGGGCCACCTTGTGTACCGGGAAATACACCAGAGTCCAACATAGACGACATGGAGCGAATCTTTCCGCTCTTTAGTTGAATTCCCCATGGATTTTCGAAGTCTTGCCCCATCATGATTATTCCACCCCTTGGGCCTCTCAATGTCTTGTGAGTCGTAGATGTCACGATATGACAGTGGGGTAAGGGGTCATTTAATAACTTAGAAGCAATTAGCCCGGACGGGTGTGAAATATCCGCGAGGAGAATGGCACCAATGCCATCAGCAATGCTCCTTAGAGATTCATAATCCCAGTCTCTTGAATAAGCAGATGCTCCGCAAATGATCATTTTCGGTTGGTGCTGTTTTGCAATTTCTTTTACTTTGTTGTAATTAATAGTGCCTGTTTCTTTTTCTACCCCATAAAAGGCAGGGTTATACAACTTTCCCGAAAA
>MDSW01023927.1_pt1 | contig 11823 bp, 11 predicted proteins | sample 811171 | NCBI WGS metagenome assembly MDSW01 (sample SAMN05326641, study PRJNA326480) | marine metagenome | isolation source: seawater | place: Atlantic Ocean: North West | collected 2012
AACATTACTTGTACGCTATCTCTCTAGCTGCCATTATTAAATCATCAGCTTCTTTTCTTGATAAAGAAAATTCTTCAAGATAACCGTCAACTCTTATTTTTCTACCTTTGATCTCATCAAATCCACCAATTAACTCATCTGATGATAGATCAGCAAAGTCACTTAGTTTTTTTATATTTTTTTGGCCCAATATCACTAACATCCCTTGTGTCATTCCTTTTAAATTTATCAATTTATCTTCAACTCCTAGTTCTTTCAATTTAAGTGCTACTGCCTCTTTTTCTTTAATCAACGTTTCTTTGGATCTTGTAATTAGTTCTTTTGCTGTCTCCTCATCAATAGCATCTATTTTAGAAATATCCTCTGGATTAGATTGTGCAATTTCATCAATAGAAGTGAAACCTTCTGAAACTAATAGTTGTCCTAATGTCTCATCAACTTCTAAGTTCTTAATAAGTGTCTCAGTTCTTTCTTTAAACTCTGCTTGTCTTCTTTCAGAGTCTTCTTTATCAGTGAGAATATCTATTTCATAGTTCGTTAATTTTGAAGCTAACCTTACGTTTTGTCCTCTTCTACCAATTGCTTTACTTAGATTTTCTTCCGTCAAGATTATATCTATTCTTTTATTTTCTTGATCAATTAATACTCTTTGGATCTCTGCAGGAGATAAGGATTCTGAAATTAAAGTTGGTAAATCCTCTGTCCATTTTATTATGTCAATTTTTTCTCCATGTAATTCATTTACAATTGTTTGAACTCTACTGCCTCTCATTCCAACGCAGGCTCCTACTGGATCAATTGAGGAATCTTGAGAATGAACACAAATTTTTGCTCTACTTCCAGGATCTCTAGCGACAGACTTTATTTCTATTGTACCCTCATAAATTTCTGGAACTTCTTGGAAAAATAGTTTTGCAAGAAATTGAGGATGCGCCCTAGACAAAAATATTTGATGGCCTTTTAATTCTTTTCTAACTTCATAGCAATATGACTTGACTCTATCTCCAGTTTTCAAAATTTCGCGTGGAATGAGTTCATCTTTTTTGATGACTCCTTCTGCTCTTCCTAGATCCACAATTACATTTCCATACTCTAGTCTTTTAATTATTCCGCTTAATATTTGGCCTTGTTTATCAATAAAGTCTTCATATTGTCTGTTTTTTTCTGCTTCTCTTACTCTGCTGCTAATAACTTGCTTTGCACTTTGTGCTGCAATACGTCCAAAATCAATCTGAGGAAGTTCTTCAAAAACTTTTTCACCAATTTTCAAATCTTTATTTTTTGGATCAATTTTTTTTGCCTCATCTAATGAAATTTCTCTAGCAGAGTCCTCAACATTTTCTACAATATCAAGAACCTTTTGTATTTTTATTTCACCGCTATCTCTATTAATAACAACTTCAATGTTGTTATCATTTCCGAATTTAGTTAATGCAGCTTTTTGGATCGCACTTTCCATTGAACCAAGAACTAGTTCTTTATCAATAGACTTTTCGTTAGCTACAGCTTCAACGATTCTTAAAAGTTCTAATTTATCTAATCCTCTATTTAACATTATATTACTCCTAAAAAAAAATGGGCATATGCCCATTTTGGAAGTTTAGTTATTTAATTATTATTTAGAAGAAAATTATGGTTTTTTCAAGATTACAGTTTAAATAAATCAATTTTATCTGTTTTTTCCCAAGTAAATTCACCCTTATTAGTAGGCTTTCTGCCAAAATGACCATAAGCGGATGTAGTCTCATAAATAGGATGATTAAGTTTCAACATTTCTCTTATGCCTCTGGGAGATAAATTAAAATTATTTTCTATTGCTTTTTTAACATCACTAACTTTTTCTTCATCTCCGTTTGCCAATTTTATAAAAATTGACAATGGTTTAGATACTCCAATAGCATATGCCAGTTGAATCAAGCATTTTTCAGATACTCCAGCTGCTACAATGTTTTTTGCTAAATACCTTGATGCGTATGCTGCAGATCGATCTACTTTAGTTGGATCTTTACCTGAAAATGCTCCACCACCGTGAGGTGCCGCACCGCCATAGGTATCAACTATAATTTTTCTTCCTGTTAAACCAGTGTCGCCATCTGGGCCACCAATTATAAATTGTCCAGTAGGGTTTATATATATCTCCTTAGGATGAAGATCAGTTAAAAAATTTTCCGGTATTGATTTTTTTATGTAAGGAATTATTGAGTCTCTTACTTTTTCTTGATCCAAATCTTTTGAATGTTGTGTAGAGATAACAACTGAAGTAACTTTAACAGGTTTATCATTTTCGTATAACATGGTTACTTGACTTTTTGAATCTGGTTCTATGCCTTTTAAATTTCCTTTTTTTCTATCTTCTGCCATTAATCTCAAAATTTTATGTGAATAATGAATTGGTGCCGGCATTAGCTCCTGAGTTTCATTACACGCGTATCCAAACATAATTCCCTGATCACCTGCTCCCTCGTCTTTGTTATCTTTTGAGTCAACGCCCATTGCAATATCTGTTGATTGTTCATGAAGAAATGTCTCAATATTCACTGTTCTCCAGCTAAAACCTTTTTGATCGTAACCAATATCTTTTATACATTCTCTTACTTTTAAAATTAATTCATCTTTATTAATTTTTGGCCCTCTTGTTTCTCCGGCTAAAACAACTTTATTAGTTGTTGTTAACGTTTCACAAGCAACTCTTGAAACTGGATCTTTTGATAAATACGAGTCAACCACCATATCTGAAATTCTATCACAAACCTTATCTGGATGTCCCTCGGACACTGACTCGCTAGTAAATAAATAATTATTTTTTTGCATCTTGTTTTTTGTAAATTAAAAAGAATGAAAGATATGTAAATAAAAGTATAAAAAAGATCAAATCATTTTTAATTTTATTTGATTTAATTAATGGAACTTCAAATTCTATATTACCTGCCTCATTTCTGTTTAATTTTTTAATTATATTGCCTTTATTATCTATTATTGCACTTACTCCTCTATTAGTCGCTCTAACTAAAAAAGTATTATTTTCGATTGCTCTAAAAATCGATTTAGCGAAATGTTGATCGGGGCCTATAGAATTACCAAACCATCCATCTTCGGAAATATTTACTATTAAATTTGTGTTATTGTCTGATTTTTGTATTAGATCTGAGAATATTACCTCATAACATATTAAAGGTAAAATGCTTAAATTTTCAATTATTAGATTATTATCCATTTGTCCTTTTAAAAAAGATCCGTGACCCTCTGTAATTTTTTTAAAACCGAATTTATTCAGTATATTTTCTAAAGGTAAAAATTCTCCAAAAGGAACAAGTTTTCTTTTATTATAACTTTGAATTATATCAAAATTATTATTCACAATTATCATGCTATTAAAATAATCTTGTGAAATTGGATTTAAGGTATTTGTTCCAAATATTATGTAATGTTCTTTCGAAAAATTTTGAAAAATTAATTTCTTAAAAATTAATATTTGATCATAACTATAGCCACTAAAAACCCCTTCCGGCCATATAAATAAAGTTTTCTTTTTTTTATCTGGATTGCTATATCTTATTAATTTTTTGAACCTTGTTTCAATTTCATCAGTGCTCAAACCATATTCTAAATCAAAATTAGGAGAAATTATTTTAACGTTTACTTTTTCTTTTTCCGTCTGCAGAATTTTTTTGTTTTTATTAATTTCATAATTTCCATAAATATAAAAAATAAAAACAATTGATAAATAAGATAAAATACTGAATATTTTTTTAATCTTATTAATCTTAAAAAGAATAATTATAGGCATCGTAAATATTGTGATTACTAAAAGGTTATAAGAATATAGACCTATTAAATTTACAATTTGTAATATTTCATTCGCCTGTGCTGTACTATAAGCCCACAAGTTCCATGGAAAACCTGTAAGTACATTTGATCTTAAATAATCTGAGAAAGACAAACTTGCCGTAAATAAAAATAATGATGAAAAATTTAATTTTAAAGATGCACCAATTACTAGTGTCGTTAACCCCAAAAATAAACTCAAAAATAAAGGGATTAGTATCAATGCAAAAGGAATTAAGATTTTAAAATTTTCATCAAATGTAAGTGAGTTTGTAATCCAAGAAATACCAAACAAATAAAATCCAAACCCGAAAGACAAACCAAACAGAAAAAAATTTCTTTTATAGGGTTTTTTTCGATAGATCGATTTGGACTTTTTATTTATGTAAACGAGTAAATAAAAAAGGGTAGGAAAAATAAAGAAATTAATTATTCCAAGATTAAATGGTTCAAAAGATAAAATTGTTAGTGATCCTAAAATAAAGGGGACTGCATATAAAGTTAAAAAACGATTATTTAAATACTTCTCAATCATTAATATATTCAAAATATTTTTTTTCAACCCGATACATTTTTTTAAAATCTTTTATCTTTTTATGGTCGTGTCCAAATAAGTGGATCAATCCATGAATCCATAAACGATCAAACTCTATTTTAAAAAATTTTTTTCTCTTTTTGTTTTTTATTTTATTTAAGTTTATAATTATATCACCCAGATACACTTCTTTTTTCATCTTAAGATTTTTCTTAAGTTCCTTTTTTGAATGAAATGGAAACGATAATACATCTGTAATTTTATTTTTTTTTCTAAATTTCCAATTAAGATTTTTAATTTCTTTATTCCCTGATAGTAACAAAGTACAAAAAATATTATTTTTTTTGTGTTCCTTTGCTTTTAAATTAAGCTTTTCGATTTTTTTATCTAAATAATAATTTGGTCTTTTAATATATTTAAACCAACTATTGTTTCTTGTAATAACATTAATTTTTATCATCAATGCTTTTATTTTGATAAGCTTTAATGATTTTTGAAACTAACGGATGTCTTACTACATCATGATGATCAAATTCGATTACCTTAATTTCTTTGATATCTTTAATAATATTTCTTGATTTTATGAGACCAGATTCTCGTTTATTAATAAGATCAACTTGACTCGGGTCCCCATTGACTACCAATTTTGAATTTTCACCAATTCTAGTTAAAAACATTTTAATTTGTGTTTCCGTTGCATTTTGCGCCTCGTCCAAAATAGCAAAACAATTTTTTAATGTTCTTCCCCTCATAAAAGCCAAAGGGGCTATTTCTATTTCACCAGATTCAATTTTTTTTTCAATTTTATCCGCACCAAAAAGTTCGTAAAGAGCATCGTACAAAGGTCTCAAATATGGATCTACTTTCTCTTTCATATCTCCTGGTAAAAATCCTAATTTTTCACCAGCCTCAACTGCTGGTCTTGATAATATTACTCTGTCGATTTTTTTTTCCATTAATAAAGTTATTGCAACTGAAACTGCTAAAAAACTTTTTCCTGTACCTGCTGGACCAAGTGACATTACTATGTCGTTTTCCTTTAAGGCCTTGATATATTCTGATTGTTTTTCAGATCGAGCTATAACTGATTTTTTTGGAGTTTTTATTAATTGTTTAAAACTCTTTACATTTGACTCTTCAATTTCTATATTTTTTTTCACAGACAAGACTATATCTTCTTTTTCAACAATATTCGTCAAAAAATACTTATTAATTAAAAATTTTATGGCTTCACAAAATATTGATAGTTTCTCTCTATCTCCTTTACATGTAATAGAGTTACCTCTAAAAAAAACATCTGTATTAGTTAACTTAGATAAATTTTTAAGATTTTGATCAAATTGACCTACAATAGACATCAACATCTCATTATCGTTTATAGATATATTAATTGTCTCCTCATCGATTTTTTTAATGGTAAGGTTTTGCTCTAATTTACTTATTTCTGACATTTATTTAGGCAGCACTTTTTTTTTGGTTTATAGTTGAAATAATTTCTCCAAATAAAGTATTCTGATTACTTTCTAAAATTTTGACATTTTTAATCATACCTGTAAGTTTTTCGTTACTTTCGACAACTACAGAATTAAAATATTCATCCCTTCCGAAATATTTATTGTCATTTTTTATTTTATTTTCAAATAATACAGCTCTTGTCTCGTTAATTAATGTTTCCCTATATTTCCTTTTGATATTCCCGGCTACTGTTTGAAATTGGATCAGCCTCTTCTTTGCCTCAATATTATCGACTTTAGGTAATTTAAAAGCTGGTGTTCCCGGTCTACCACTAAATATAAAGGAATATGAGTTTATAAATCCAATTTTTTTCATTAGATTTAAAGTTTTATTAAAATCTTCTGCTGTTTCTTCTGGGTATCCAATTATAAAATCACTTGAAAATTTAATATTAATATTCAATTTTTTTAATTTTTTAATTATCTTCATATATTGCTCAATATTATGTTTTCTGTTCATTGCTTTTAAAATCTTGTCTGATCCGCTTTGAACTGGAAGATGAATTAAAGGCATTAGTTTTTTGCAATCTTTATGAACTGTTATTAAATCGTCTGTGAAATCTACAGGATGTGATGTAGTATATCTTATTCTTTTTAAATTTTTAATTTTTGAAATTTCTAAAATCAAGTCTGATAGTCTTTTATTTTCGTAATTATATGCATTCACATTTTGTCCCAATAAAATAATCTCTTTTGAACCATTATTAACTAATTGCTCTGCTTCACTCAATATTTCCTTATCTGATCGAGAAAATTCTGCACCACGTGTATATGGTACCACACAAAATTTACAAAATTTATCACAACCTTCTTGAATAGTTAAAAAAGAGGAGATTGAGTTATTTGAATTAAATATAGAGTTTAAAGTGTCAAATTTTTCAATTACATCAAATTCAGTTGAATTAATTTTATAGGGTTTTTTTTCTAGTCTAAGCAGTATTTCATTAATTTGATGATAAGACTGGGGTCCTACAACAGCATCAATATATTTTTCTTTTTTTAATAAAATATCGCTTTCAGCTTGCGCTACACAACCTGTAACTAGGACGATTGGTTTTAATCTATTTCTAAATTCTTTTTTTACTCTACCAATTTCATGATAAACTTTGTCAGTTGCTTTTTCTCTTATGTGACAAGTATTAAGAACATAGCAATTGGCCTCTTTCATATTTGTTGTTACGGTATAATTAATTTTTTTTGTCAAATCTAAAATACGATTACTATCGTATTCGTTCATCTGACAACCAAAAGTTTTAATGAAAATTTTTTTTTGCAAATTATTTTTTTATTTTTGAACCATAAAGCTCTAATTTATGATCAACTAATTTGTAACCTAATTTTTTTGCAACTTCAATTTGAAGTTTTTCTATATCTTTATCGACAAACTCTATAATTTCTCCACTGTTAATATCTATTAAATGGTCATGATGCTCATCAAGAGATGGTTCGTACCTTGCCTTACCACCCCTAAAATCGTGTTTTTCTAAAATCCCCGACTCCTCAAATAATTTTACAGTTCTATAAACTGTAGCAATACTAATTTTTTTATCTATTTCAGACACTCTCTTATGTAACTCATCTACGTCTGGATGATCTTTCGATCCATAAACTTCTTTAGACTCAGATATAACTTTTGCTATGATCTTTCTTTGATCAGTAAGTCTTACGCCTTTTTGTTGGCATTTTTGTTCAATTGTATTCATAACTTTTAATTTAACTTAAATATATTGGTTTAATCAAATTTTTTTCTATTAATTTTTTTTTAATTAAAACTTCAATATTAGCAAGGGTAAATTGACCAAGATCCTCATTTTTAAATCCAAACACATTAATTTTTTTAGATATTTTAATTCCTTTTGCTGCGACAAGTGAGGTTCTTATAGAGGAAAAACTGCCTGGTCCATAATTTACTAGAATTGAGAAATCTTCATTAATTATTGCTTTGTGTTTTTTTAAAAGATCTAATATGTTTGAAACTAGTATATCACTATTATTAACTGTTTGGCTTAACTCATGAGTATAAAAATTATTGTTAATTTTTAAACCAATTTTATTATTTTTCCCTATGCAATTTAAAATTAAAAAATCTTTTATCATTTACTTATTTATATCTATTTTATTTTTTCAAAACAATTTGTATTCAAATTCTACAATAAAGGATATTGACGATTTTGGTATAATTTCCTTGATGTACCATAGATTTGAAGAAAACAAATATCCTTCCACTAATATAAGAATAAAAGATTTTAGCGAACATATTAAAATAATTGAGGAAAATAATATAATATTTATAAATCCTAAAAATTTTGAGACAAATTTAAAAAATAATAAGTTAACAAGAAAAATTCTTTTGACAATTGACGATGGATTCCTATCATTTTACAAGAATGCATGGCCTCTTCTTAAAGAAAAAAAAATACCTTTTATTTTATTTATAAGTACTCGAGAAGTTGGTGCCTACAACTATATGACATGGGATCAAATCAAGGAGATAAGCAAAGAAGATTTTGTGGAAATAGGAAATCATAGTCATACTCATGAATATTTAGCAGATGAAAGTAATGATTTAATTAGGGAGGACATAGCAAAATCAATTTCTATTTTTAAAAAAAATCTAGGGAAAAATTCTGACTTTTTTTCATATCCATTTGGAGAATACAGTAATGATTTTAAAAAAATAATTAAAGATTTTGGTTTTAAATATGCTTTTGGTCAACATTCTGGTGTGATGGATGAAACTAAAGATTTTTATGAATTACCAAGATACCCTATTAATGAAAAATACGGTGAAATAAAAAGATTTAAGTCCCTAGTTAAAACTTTGCCATTTAAATATAAAAAAATATATCCAGAAGAGAAGTATCTATTGCAGGCTAAAAACCCACCTAAAGTAAAGATTGAGTTTTTTAACGATATAAAAAATCTTAAATCAGTAGGCTGTTACTCAAATGAAGGCGATAGATGGAGACAATCTAATATTAAATTTGAAAATACTAATACACTTCTAATTAATATTTCTGAAAAATTTGTTGGAGAAAGAGGTAGAATTAATTGCTCCTTAAAAGACTCGAGTGGTTTGTGGAGATGGCTAGGAATCCAATTTGTGATAAGTGAAAAATAAATTAAGAGGATAGTTCAATCTTTTTTACTGAACTTACTAATTTTACTGGCTCAAAATCCGTTAATCTATTTTGCTTTATGATTTGATTTAAAATCTTTGTGTATTCAGATCCTGTTTGAGCATAATTATTTAATGTTTCTGTTAACTCTAAACCTTTAATTTTTTTATTTTTATCTCTTAAAGTTGATCTTTTTTGTCTGAATTTAGAGTAGCTTTTATGAGTATTAAGATTATTTTGATAAGCTTTTACAGATGCTCTTAAAATTGGAAATTTTAAAATTTTATGATTTTTATTACTCTCCCTATCTAATGGAGCTATTCCTTGACCGCTCCATGTCCATTGACCAAATATAGCATTTCCCTCTAAAGCGAATCTTGAAGTGCCCCATCCACTTTCTTTTGCTGCTTGAGCTAAAGCGATTGATGTTGGAATTATGTCCATCCTAACTAGCAACTCTTTAAGATTACCTTTTTTTACTTTATACTCTAATAATTTCTGTCTAATCCATTGTTTTTCTAGATCGGTGGTGAATTTTTTTTCAGATAAAATTATTAATTTCTCTCTATCTTCAAGTATTCTTTCATTTTCTGCAACTATTAAAGGTAGAACAATTTTAATAAATGTTTCTTTTTTAAGTTTAGTGCTTTGTAGAGCATCTAAATCTCGTGGAAACTGAGTAAAATATATGGGTTTTACAAGTTTTTGTGATCGTACTTTACCTAAATCATATTCTACATCTTTGAAAAGATTTAAAACTGTCTCTGTTTTTAAATTTAAATTAGGTAAAATTACTTCATCAACATTCTTTCTTTTGACTTCAAGTTTAGGTTTTTTTTCTGATTTTTTTACCTCCTTTTTAGTTTCTGGCTTTTTAGTAGAAGGTTTTTTTACCTCTTTTTTTACTTGAGGATTTTTATTTTCTTTTTTGATCTCTGGTTTTTTAATTTCTTTTTTTATCTCTGGTTTTTTGACTATTTGATTGTCAGAGAAATAATTTATACCACTTAAAACAATCGTTATCATTACTGCTACTGATGCAATACCAGCTATTACTATTTTAGCTTTTTTTGGTTCAAATTGTTGATTGTAAATTCCATGGAATAAATCAGTTAACAAACTTGCAAAAAATTTATAAATAACTGTTCCTAGTTTTGGAATGATGTTTAAAAAATTTAAACCAATTTTCCCAAGTTGAACCCATAAATCTTTAAAAGCTCGACCAATTTTTCTATTTGTATCGTGTTTAAAGTTTTCCAACTTTCTTATTGCTCTATTTTTATCTTTAATTTTATTATCTTTAAATTCGGCTATATTAGATTTAATTTTACCGATAGGTTTTACAAAATTATCTCTTAAAAAATTTGACTTAAAATCTTTTGGAATTGTGATCTTGTTTTTTCTTAAAATAAGTTCTAGTTGACCAGATGTTAAGTTTTTTCTACTTTTTTCGTAATCCTTAATTTCTTTAACATCATAAATGTAGGCTAATTCTACTAATTTATCTCTATAACTTAACTTCTTTTTCATTGCACAGCCTCTACTGAATTTACCTCTTTAATGTAATGTTTTAGGAGATTTTGAACCCCTTGTTTTAGAGTCATTAAAGAACTTGGACAACCCGAGCAGCTTCCTTGTAATTCAACTTTAACAACTCCATTTTCAAAAGATCTAAATTTTATATCTCCCCCATCTCTTGCCACAGCTGGACGAATTTTGGTATCTAAAACTTCAATAATTTTATTCACAGTTTCACTATCATTTTTATTATTTTTAACCTTTTTTATGCTCTCTTTAAGTATTGGTTCGTCATTTTTTTCAAAATAGTCGTTTAAATGAGAAATAACCATCGGTTTTAGCTCAGTCCATGAGACTTCTTTACTTTTTTTCACCGACAGAAATTTTTCAGACAACAAAATTAACTCTACACCTTTAAAACTTAATAATTCTTTAACGAAAGGAATTTGTATTTCGTCTTCCTTCTCTTTTTTAAATTCCTCAGTTCCAATTGTTGATAATGTCTTTTCTGACAAAAATTTTAAAGAGTCCGGATTGGGTGTTGTTTCTGTTTGTATCATAAGTGATTTATATTATATCAAACCAACTTTTTCACGTATATTCTTCAGGTTTTCCTCAGCAATAATATTAGCTTTTTCTGTACCTTTTTTTAAAATATTTTTTAAATGTGACTTGTCGTTGAGCAATTTTTGTATTTCCCTTCCAACTGGTGTTACTTCATTAATTAAAACTTCAGCTAATTTTGTTTTTAAAAATGAATATTCTTTTCCTGACATCTCTGAGACAATTTTTTCTAAACTTCTTTTAGTCAATTCAGAATAAATATTTAAGAGATTTAGAGCCTCTGGTTTGTCCTCTAATGACTTTATATCACCAGGTATTGAGTCAGAGTCTGACTTAGCTTTTTTTATTTTTTTATTAATCTCATCAGCAGTATCTTTTAAATTTATTCTTGAATAATCCGACTCCTCAGATTTGCTCATTTTTTTTGTTCCATCTCTCAAGCTCATAACTCTAGAAATATTTTTTGATATTAACGGTTCTGGCAAAGGAAAGAAGTTTTTACAGTTAAAGTCCTTATTAAATTTCTGAGCTATATCACGAGATAGTTCTAAATGTTGTTTTTGATCCGCACCTACAGGGACATGGGTTGCTTTATAAAGTAAAATATCTGCCGCCATAAGATTCGGGTAAATATAAAGTCCAACACTAGCCTTCTCTTTGTCTGATCCGGCTTTATCTTTAAACTGTGTCATTCTATTTAACCAACCAATTCTTGAAACACAGTTTAAAATCCAAGCAAGCTCAGCAT
>MDSW01067115.1_pt1 | contig 11823 bp, 7 predicted proteins | sample 811171 | NCBI WGS metagenome assembly MDSW01 (sample SAMN05326641, study PRJNA326480) | marine metagenome | isolation source: seawater | place: Atlantic Ocean: North West | collected 2012
ACAATCGGCACGACGACCCTTCAGGCCAACGGGCACTGGGACTTTGTCGGCGCAACCAACGCGACCTTCAAACAATACGGACTCTACAAACTCGTAGGAACAACGGGAAAACGCCTGGCAGTCTTTGAAGCCAACTGGCTGGAAACTGGCGCTGTCGGGACGAGTGACATCGCGAGTTCCGTCTCCTCAAGTGACGGCAGTGGCGCAGGAAAACTCTTCATGGTCTATATGGGACCTCCTGGCTACCAGACCTCCACAACGCAAAATGGGACGTACTCTCACCTCTTCATTTTCGGTCACCAAGCCGGCACAACAGTCACCGTCAAAGACAGCGATACAAACGGCACCTACTTCTCGACAACGTGCAACTTAGGCGTCGATGAATATTGCGATGTCAAGCTCGATCAAACGCAGTGGAACAACCTGAACACCGCAGGACGTCGACCTTACCTGACTGTCACAAGTAGCCATCCTGTCGCGGTCCTCTCGACCAACTGGAATGACAACTGGATGACATACGCCACGAGTGTCTTGATACCTTCTCCAGAGGTCGCGCTGAGCGGAAACACGACAGTCAATTGTGGTAGTCAGGCGACTTACACATTTACGACACAAAATACGACCGGTGGGACATTCACGACGACCAGCACGAGCATCACCCTCCCTGCAGGGCTGAGCTATGTGTCGACATCAGGTGACTTGGGGACAACACCAACGACGACGACAAATAACGGCATCACCAAGCTGACCTTCTCGGGATATGCACACAGCGATACGACTGTCCTCACACAAACAGTCGTTGTCAACGCGACTTGCCTCGACGCAGGTGGCGCGCTGCTGCCTTCTGGTAGTGTTGTCACACTCTCAACGACCTCCGGTGGTACGTACATCGGCGATAATTACATGTCCCAAGAGTCGCTCCCGATTCAACTGATCGGAAACAACGCGCTCAGCAGTATCTCCGCGTCGGGAACAGGCAGCCAGATCAACGTAGCCTGGACCACCTCGAAAGAAGCGAGCAACACGGGATTCGCGATCCTGAGGAGCACATCACTCACAGGTACATATACCCAGATCAACGGCACGCTCGTCGCCTCACAAGGAGACTCTATCGTCGGACATTCCTACACTTACAACGACACGACAGCCCAGGCCAATACACTTTACTACTACAAAGTGGAGCTGCGACCGAGCACTGGTTCAGCCATACAGATCGGACCTGTTACGGCGACCTCAGTAGATAAAACAGCCCCAGACGCTCCAACGATCGTCGCGACAGGTGGAAATGGACAGATCTCACTCGCCATCTCTGGTGGAAACAACGATGGCGATCTCGATGGATACAAGATCTATCGTTCATCCAACCAAAGCGGTCCCTTCACACTGTTAACCAATTCGTTGGTCGGTCCATCCTACGTCGACACGAGTGTGATCAATGGATTCACCTACTACTACCGAGCTTTGGCCTTTGATACGGCAGGCAATATCTCCGATTTAAGTAACACCGATGACGCGACCCCCACCGTCCCGGCAAACAGCAGCACCTACATCGTAGCCTTCGAAGATATGAGGGGTGCAGGGAACAACGACTGGGATTACAATGACTTTGTCTCGCGCATCTATTCATCTTTCACAGTCAACGGCAGCAACCAAGTCACCAAGATCACGATTCACATCGAAGCGCTCAGTCGCGGCGCTGGCTATGTTCATGAATTCTGGATGCGCGTCCCCAATCTCGTGGGAGGTTCCAGTTATACCCTCGCGATGTACGATCGCCCAGGTGGTACGTTGCTCTCCTCAAGTGGCGGAAGCCAAACAGATGCGGTCTCTGTCAAGATCTGGAATAACACAAAAGACGCCTTGCCAGCGTACACAGCAGGCACACACGGCTTTGCGACCAATACGAGCTTTGATCAACCCTCTCACACACAAGGCCAGGCCGCGATCTTGACGATTACACTGGCGACACCTTCGAGCAACCCGCTGAGTGGAATGGCCAACGCGCCCTTCGATCCACACATCATCCTCCCTTATATTACGGGACGCCCAGAGATCCACCGAGTACCATACTGCACAACCTGCCAGGAGACCGTCGACACTGCGGTTTACAGCAACGCGAGTTTGTTTGGCAGCAACCTTGAATTTGTCCTCGTCGTCCCAGAGAACAACACAAACTTTTGGCGTTGGCCCGAGGAGGTCGTGCCGATCTGGGACGCTTACACCTCATATGACAACTACATCCTCAGCGGAAAGACCACCAACACCGACTGGTATCTAACCCCTGACAACGCGACGACGTGGCAACACTATTCATCTACACCATAGACCATCAAGTAAGAGGAGAAGACAATGAAACACCAAGCACAAGGTATGATGGTAGGGTTGTTCACACTCCTGCTCGCAGGTGTCGTATACGCAGAGCCTCCTGTCATTAAACTAGACACACAAACCATCTCACTCAACGCACCCGTCCAGGCTGGTGTGATGGTCGCAGACCTCGATGGAGACCAAAAACCAGAGATCTTACTCAGCACATTGCACAAAGGCATCCGCCTCATCGGAGAGAAGATGAAGTGGTCCGTCGAGCTGAACGTCGGCCGCGCTGTCCCCGCCATCGGCGATCTTGATGGAGACGGCAAACCGGAGATCGTCATGCCCTTCTTAAGTGATCGCAGCACCACACAGAAGAGACTCAGTGATCTCGCGATCTTCGATAAGAGCGGAGGGCGTCAATACACACTCCAGCTTCCAGGTGAAGTCGGTGGCGCTGTCGTCCTTCAAGACATCAATGGAGACAAAAAGCCAGAGATCATCATGGCCACTATCGAAGGAAAACTCCTCGTTATCGACACAAAGGGGAAAGCACAACCAGGGTTTCCGAAGGATATCAAGAACACACTCGATGTCAGCGAAGTCACGATCCTCCCCACTCCTGCCGTCGGAGAGCTCGACGGCAATGTCAACAACGGCCCCGAGATCATCGTCGCAACAACAGGCGGTGTCCTCCACGCATTCCACAGCGATGGAAGCTCCCTGCCACAATATCCTCTGACACTCGACAAAGCGATCATGTCCTCTCCAGTCATCGGAGATATCAACAACGACGGCGAAGGTGAGATCATCATCGTCACAGCGAGCGGTATTCTCGATGTGCGCAAGCTAGACGGGACCTCTCATCAAGGCTTCCCAGTCCAGCTCAAGCAGCCCGTCACAGCAACACCTCTCGTCTTCGACAGCAACAAAGACAAGAAGAAAGAGATCTTTGTCGCGACGCTCGGTCAATTCGTGTTTGGTGTGGACGCACAAGGACAGCAGCTTCCAGGATGGCCACGCAAAGTCGACGCGATGGTCTCAGCCTCACCTCTTGCAGGCGATGTCAACGGTGACGCGACGATCGACATCCTCGTCGTAACACGCGCCGGCAGTCTCTACGCCTTTGACAAACAAGGGTTACATATCTCCGGCTACCCTGCCTCAGCAGGTGGTCCAGTCTACGCGACCCCCTCACTCGCAGACACAAAAGGTAATGGCAAGGCCGAATGGATCGTGGCACGACAAGACAAATCCCTCGCAATCGTCGAAGATCCCAGACCATCCATTCAGTCTCTGCGATACAGTACCCCTTGGGCCGTCTTCCAGGGTGGAAATGCACACACAGGGAGCCTCAACAACGTCACCAAACCTTCAAACCTCATCCCAACGGCACCAGCGCAAACCATCCCAACACAACCAACAAATCCTGTCATCGAGGCACAATCCTGTGGTTGCAATCAGACCGCCGATCTCACAGAGGAGTTCCCTCTTCACATCGCCTTGATGCTCTTCTTCTTCCTCGTCCTCGCACACAATAAACAAAGAACACCTCCCACAGTGTGAATCTCCTCCCAAAAGGCTCCATCCTTCACTCTCCTCGCCAAATATCTCCACAACATGATGCAACGCAACCCTTGTGGTAAGCGCTTGAACAAGGTATGCTGGCACAATACAAACTCACAATCACACATAGAGACGAGAAGAAATCGATGGAACGTCGTTCGTTTGGCTCTGTCATACTCAGATGGTTTGACCGATGTATTCCTGCAGAGCTGAAAGTAGACCAGGAAGAACTACGTAAAGGTCGGCTTTTGTTCGGATTCAACATCCTTCTCTTTGCGTTCACGGTCAGCTTGGCCATGCGACAGGGCCTTTCGCCAGAAGGACTCCACAAACACTTCCCAGCGCTTGCCATCTCCTCGATCGTCGCGTACGCCTTCAACATCACTCTGCTGTGGTGGAGACGCTCCACTCGTCTGGCTTCTTACGTGTTCATGGGACAACTATTTGTTGTCATGAGTCTCTTGGTGATCGTGACAGGAGGGATTGCCTCTCGCTCCATGCCCATCCTCGCATTGTACACACTGCTCGGGTTCTTCTTGCTTGGGCTCAAAGGTGGGCTTGCGTTTGGGTCACTAATCTTTATCGAGATTGCGACACTCGGAGCGCTCGCGAGTTTTGGCATCAACATGCCACAATGGGCAACAGGCTCGACGATCCAACGCGACATCATCGCGTCGGTGAATGCGCTTGTGTTCACTGCATTTTTGGGTTGGTTGTACGAAACGACCCGAGAGCACTTCACAAAAGCGCTCACAGAAAGTCTCGAAGAGAACAAAGCGCTCCAAATCCAAACCCTCACGGCGCAAAAAACCAACCAGCTCAAAAATGAATTTTTGGCCATGATGAGCCACGAGCTGCGCACCCCTCTCAACGCGATCATTGGATACTCCGAGCTCCTCAAGGAGGACGCAGAGGAGCAACAGCTTGATGCGTTCATGGACGATCTCGACAAGATACATGGTTCTGGTAAACACTTGCTGCTCTTACTCCAAGATATCCTCGATCTATCCTCCCTCGACATCGACGGTTATCAAATCGAACTCTCGACATTTTGTGTCTCTGAACTGATACACGGACTTGAGCTGCAACTTGAGACCCCACTCCTCAAACACAACAACACCTTTCGCGTCGAAGGTATTGACCTCTCAAACAACAGCATCCCCATCACAAGCGACGTTCAAAAGGTCCGGCAGATCTTGTTTCACTTACTCTCCAACGCGATCAAATTTACGGAGCACGGCCACATCACATTGCGAGTCGCGATACACCCACAAACAGTTCAATTTTCGGTCATCGATGATGGGATAGGGATCGATGAGAGCTTGCAGAAGGAAATGTTCGCAATGTTCCAACAAGGGGATAGCTCATCAACTCGCAGAAGAGGAGGTGTCGGGATAGGACTTGCGCTGGTAGAGAAGCTCACAAAAACGCTCAATGGCTCTATCGAAGTACACAGTGTCAAAGGCGAAGGCTCAACGTTTACAGTCACGCTCCCCAATCAACCAACCCCCAACGCTGCTTCCACAAAGACCGACGCGTGAACAAAATGCTGTTTGTGCCGAAAAGAAGGCATATCAAAAGCCCAGACCTCATCCGGGTACTTGATTACCCTGTTGGGATGTGATGTAAAGAATGTTCATGTGTTTCATCTTGGGACCCAAAACCGTGCTTTTTTCGCCAAAGTTGTGGGGTGATTGTGGATACAGCAGAGCAACAAGACACGCTATTTTCTTTTGTCCATGAAGATCGTGAATCGGTCACATACCTGGCGCTTCGAGGTCATCTCGATGCCCGTACAGCCAATACACTCAAAGAGATCATCCAGACACTCATTCAGTCGAACACAAAGCGCCTCGCGCTCGACCTTTCGGGTTTAGAGACATTGGATAGTTCAGGGATGGGTGGGGTTGTCTCACTCATTGGGAGACTTCACACTGCGGGAGGAAAGGTCAAGGTCTTTGGCTTGCAAGGGCAGCCGAAAGAGCTCTTCACAGCGCTCAACATGCACAGGGCTTTCGATCTTGTAGACGATCTCAATCAGGCCGTTAAAGCCCTCACAAAGTAGAGCCCCTTTTGTAGTCCCCATCGTTTTGTCGATCTCGTCGCACTTATCGTCGTTTTGCGATCAGACCAAAGACAGGCTGTGTTTCAAATGAAAGTCCGGTCAGGGTCGGAACAGACCCAGCAAAGGCAATGGCAAACCCACCTCCCTCAAGAGCCCGATGCCACCGTGCGAGTTGACGCCGACGCTGTCGAAAGTCAGCATCTCCGGGCTCAGCAAGTTCCACTCCTTCTCCAGGAAGCCTTGTCGTCAAAATCAGCGTCCCCTCCGAGCCAAGCAAAGAAAGATGTGCCTCTAGCTTCTCCTCCCAATCGTCTTTTGCACCTAACTGACCAAAAGAAGCCACCAGATCGTAACGACGATAAGTCTGGACCTGGGAGAGTTCTCCGCGAAAAAAATCACCGAGCTGATAACCCTGCGAACGCAATGCGTTCACAGTGTCCATCAAGAATGCCGACGTGGTGTCGACACCATTCAATCGATACCCCAGGGAACCAAAAATGGAGAGTCGTTCCCCTGCACCTCCACCCACCTCAAAACAGTCCCCTGTCCGCTGAGAAACATACTCCTCAATCCATCGATGCAATCGCACATACAAAGGAGAGGATGAGCGCGTGTGTTGTTGGCTTTGTCGTTCATTGGATTGAAGTAAAGGTCGCATGTTTTGATTCTCCCAGCTCAGGATCGTTTGATAAAAAAACTCTATGGCATCAACACTTCACATGCCATGGGGAAGATAGTAGATGGCTATGGACGGACATAGGAACACAAAGAAGACGCCAGCCCGTCGACAGAATAGTTACTCTCTTGTTGGCTACGCCAGAAGCGCTCCCAGGTGAGCGCTGTGTGATGATGTTGATTCCCAACACAGATCCTATCGTCCTTGACAATCACTTGTACGGATTTTTCACATGCCAACCCAAACTCTCTGTTGGCGTAATGGAAGATCAACGTCAACTCACGTGCGAGCCATTGCAGATCTGCCGGATGGAGAATCGACTCCAAAAAGACAGTCTTGAGCTGTTCGCGGAGACGTGAGAGGAAATCAGGTGCTTCGGAGGACATCTCTACTGATTTTGTTTCCATTGTTCTGTTCCTTCTTTACCGTTCGTTGTCATTGCTGTTCATCTTTGTGCTCCTCTTCAAGAAGAATGCCAGATACCCACAATGTACATTTCGCTTCAGGCACAAAAACATCACACTTTGGTCATTTTTTACACAGAGTCGACAAACACCAAAAGATAATAACACTATAAAAACAAAGACATTGAACATTTACCCCCCCGACTTTCTCCCGTTGACCCAGCTTCAAAGAAGACCCCGGCGACAAGCTTCATTATATACGGCCAACAAGAGAGTGAACATACAAAGCTTTAGGCTGTTCCAAGGAAAGAAGCTTTAAGGCCGATAGATGCAAAAGAATATGAAGGGTGAGACCCTCACCATCGTCGTTACTGAAGCGATTTGATTTGCGAAACAACGAGCTGTCAGAGCCCACACTACCCCCGCCCGACAAAAAAAACATAAAACACTGATTTAAAACACCTTTCCCCAAAAAACCCTCATACACTCCACTCTCGATCCCGGCTCAGTGGCTATGGAGACAAATCCCCTCCAAAACAGGCCACCTGCTAAATTCTCATTTAAACCATACAAAACAAACAGATAAAACACATGGCACAACATATGCAATAGGAAGAAAAATAAGAGGAGACAAATACTCCAATTCTAGAAAAAGCAAAACATTCCGCTTGAACCAAGGACCTGTTTTCGGCGAACAGGATAGGAGAATAGTATGCGGTACATATCAACGCAGTTAAAAGCATGGACGCTCATCACTTCCCTTCTGTTTTTCATGGGTTGCCAAAGTGGCGCCTTTGACACACTGGGAGTCAGCAAACAAAATCTGGAAGCCAATATTGAATTTTGGGTCGCCAGCGAGAGTGAGAAAGTCACTCAAAGTAGCATCCCAAGTTGGCTGACCACAACCAACAGAGAAGTCTGGGATGGACAGAAGATCAAAATCTTCGGTGGCCGTAACGAAGTGCTGGGTTTTCAATTGTTCTTAAAAGCCGACCAGGACATCAATCAGATGGACATGACGGTCAGCGCGCTCAGCGATGGGACCAACCAGATCGCGAACGACCCGAACGCGACAAATCCGGCGTCTTCAAAGGGACGTCCGATTCAGTTGTTCGAGCAGCGTTATCTGTATGTCAACCGCGCAAGTGGCGGTCCCTGGGGTTCGCTCTTCTGGAGCAATGCTGCCGCTCCCACAGGCTTTGCCGGTCAATGGGTTCCCGATCCGCTCGTCCCCTTTGAGGTCAATGTCGCCAACAATGGCACCCCCTTTACGCTCAAAAACAATACACTCCAAGGTCTCTGGGTCGATGTCTATGTCCCCAAAAATACCCCCCCGGGTACATATCAGGGAACCGTGACCATCAAGGCCAACGGCGTCACCCATCATACCATCCCTGTAGAGCTCAAAGTCCACTGCTTTACACTCCCAGACAAACCCACCGCGAAGACCATGTTGTACGTCGATATGGGCGAAGTCTACTACAGACACCAAACCATGCCTGGCACAACAAAAGCAGCTCTCCTCGCCAAACGCTACTATCAAATGCTCCACAGACACAAAGTCTCTCCCATCGAGAGCACAGATGATGTCTCACAAGCGTCAGCGCTGCTTCCTGCGTTGAACGGAAGCTACTTTACCACCGCAGAGGGTTACGAAGGTCCTGGTGAAGCGACAGGCGTTGGGATCGTCTCTATCGCAACATACGGTTCATGGTGGTGGGCTGGTTATGACCACAACACCATTCGTCAAAAGGCTGATGACTGGGCGACATGGCTCGCCACAAACAGCCCCAACACAGAGTCTTTTGTCTATGTACTCGATGAACCAACCAACACTCCAGAGACCAACAACCAGATCCTCGACTTTACCCAAGCGCTCGCAAACCACTCAGGTCCAGGCGCAGACATTCCACGTATGATCACAACTGGATTTCGCGGAAGCCTCGCACCAAGCATCAACCTCTGGGTAGAAGGTGCCGCACAGTACAACGCAGACAAAGTCAAACAAGCCTGTCGCCTGCAACAAAAATACTGGATCTACAACGGATACAGACCAGCAACAGGGACCTTCGTGATGGATGATGTCGGTGTGTCCCCCCGCGTCAATGCATGGGTCCAGTACAAACACGGTATCCCCCGTTGGTTCTACTGGATGGGTAATTACTGGAGTGACTGGCAAGGTGGACGCGGTCGTCTCGACCCTTACGCAACTGCAGAGAACTTCCAAAACGCCTGGGGTGAATGGGGTGTGGGTGATGGAACACTCTTCTACCCAGGTGAACAACCCAGCCAATTTGCGAGCAACGACCTCAACTTCGAAGGCGGCGTCGCCAGCATCCGACTCAAAAACTGGCGTCGTGGTATCCAAGATTACGAATACCTCGCGATGGTCAAAAACCTCGACCCAAGCTATGCAGTTGCGCTCGCACAGAGCAAAGTCCCCACAGCCATCAGCCAGGCAGACAAAAACCAAAATGTCACCTGGAATATCCGTGGTAACAGCTGGGAAACCACTCGTAAACAGATCGCCAACTTCCTCGACATCTCATGCCAGGGTGGTGGAGCGGGTCCAGGAACACCCACCCCAGCTCCCAGCAACACCAGTCCTCCAGTCTGTACACCAGCGTTTGTCACAAACGCCGACGGTAACTGGTCCGACCCCAACACTTGGAAAGGTGGTCAGATCCCAGGTGATGGTGATGAGGTCGTCATCATGCACAACGTCACTGTTGACACAAACACAACAGTCGGCAGCAGCCCTACTGACAACCTCAAAGAAGACGTCCTCGTCCTCGGACCACTTGGTTCATTGAGCATCGCTGAGAACACCAAATTGACCGTCAAAGGTAACCTGTTCCTGAATGATGCAACTCTTACAGTCGGTGCAGGCGCAACATATGAGTTCGATGTCCCCGCTGGGAAAGTGTACCAGTTGAAGATTGGATACGCAGACAATCAAAATTCCAAACTCATCGTTCAAGGAGTTGCAGGCAACCGCGCACACATCGTCTCAAAGGCAGGAGGTGGCATTGGACAGCTTCGTGGCGGTGAGACACAAACAGGTGACCAGAGTGGTGGATGGAGAAACGGTGGTCAAATCGAAGCACACTACGCCAACTTTACACGAATCGGCGATGCAACACATTTCGCTCACGCTCGCTGGCCCTCTTCTGGTGAGAGCAGCCACTACATCTTTGACCACTGCATCATGGACACAACAGGTGACTGGTACTCCACAGGCTTCGATGGCATCCACACAAACATCGAGTTCAAGCACACGACCTTCCGCAACTCACAGAGCACACGTAGCCTACACATCGCCCACTGGGGCACAGCACCCACAGGAAGCCGCGTTGTACAAGGTTGTGTCTTCGACAAGGTCGTCCACTTCTTCACGGCAGCTGGATACCACATCAAAGATAACTTGTTTGGTGCTCTCAACGGCGAGACGTTCATCATGACACCAGGTGCACCCGCCTCCTTCTCTGGTAACTTGGTCCGCAAAACCAGCAGCCTCGCGACAGGTGTCTACGCCGAAAGTCTGAACATCAAAGACAATTACTGGCTCAACGATCATAACCAACTGTACGCACAATTTGTCACACCTCTTGGTAGCGGCTCTGTGAGCACACCGAGCAAGTTCGAAGGGAACATCTTCGAATCCACTGGAACTGATTCACAGGGTGGAGGTATCATCTTTAACACTTACCCAAGCACACCTGGACAGGTCGACATCATCAAGAACATCATGCTTCCGAACGCTGCGGGGACGGCTCCTGGCACACTCATGATGCTCCAAGGCAGCAGCAACCTGACCGTCAATGTCCAACGTAACACCTACATCACAGCGAACAGCCTGGGCACCTTCGTGGGTCTCACATACCTCGGTCACACAGGGATGATTGCCTCCTTCCGTAACAACTTGGCCTGGGACACCCAATACCGTCCGGCTAACTTCTTGATGTTCAACCTCGGCAGCAGCTGGACCGCGACAGATGTCGTCTCATCAGAAAACCTGAACTACAACAACACCTTCAACCAGGCACAAGGTAGCAACGGCAGAGGTTATCACGGGTTCAACTTTAGCAGTGGTACCCCCGGAGAGAATGACCTCAATGAAGATCCACAGTTTGTTGACCACAATCGCAACCTCGCACGATGGGCTGATTCACTCGGCGCACCAAGTGGCACAGATGCAGACAAGAGACAATACGCGCTCAACCAGTTAATGCTCGCAAATGACCCAGGTGCGAACCCCAACTATACGATCGCCAACTTGATGCAATACGTCAAAGCTGGATTTGAGCCGACCAATCAGGCGCTGAGACAAGCAGGTTCTCCTGCAGATGGTTCTCCAGACATTGGCGCTGTCGACCTTCAATAAACGCTTTGAAAGACACAATGTATCACAACTCATAAAGAAACGAACATTTCGACATAAGGAGCACAGATATGACATCCTTCATTCTTCTTCAATTGGCGCTCTTGGTGAGCTCGCCCACCATTAACACGAAGGTGACAAGGTGCCACCAAAGCTGCCAGATCACCCAGCTCAAATGTATTCAGGTGTGTTCACGTCAGATGATGGTTTGCAGCGCCAAAGCACAAACAACAACAAACAAGACCAGGCTGCCGGCCAACTTCTCCTGTATGAAAACACGCGTCAAATGTATGCGTGATTGTCATCACCTCACCAAGAAATGTGTTAGAGGCTGCCAAAGTACGTGCAAAACTCGATGCAAAACCATGAGCAACAAAAAAGCAATCCGCTACGCATATTGTCTGCACACACATTGTGGGAT
>MDSW01050696.1_pt1 | contig 11822 bp, 9 predicted proteins | sample 811171 | NCBI WGS metagenome assembly MDSW01 (sample SAMN05326641, study PRJNA326480) | marine metagenome | isolation source: seawater | place: Atlantic Ocean: North West | collected 2012
AAGTAGGCTTATCTGCAATTACAGAAGTTCAGGAGGCTCAATTAGCATTTGATCTAAGCCTTGCAGCAAGAACAAGAATTGAAGGAGAAGTTTATACAGCAAAAGAATCTTTAAATGCATTAGTGGGGAGAGAAATTATTTCTATTGATGGATTGGTTAATGACTTAAACGTATCAAATCCCGTCCCAGCATCTAAAGAAGAATGGGCAAGAAAGGCTGTAAAAAATAATTTTAGGTTACAAGCTGCTAACCTGAGAAAATTTGCATCAAAAAATAACGCTAGAAGCGTAGCATCAAATCACTTGCCAAAAGTAGATATTGTAGGAACACAATCAGAATCAGAAACTAATCAATATTCTTTTGATGGACTTAATACTGGGGGTGCTTTCAATATTACTGTTCCAGATGAAACTCAACGAGACACATACAGCCTGCAACTTTCGATGCCAATATTTCAAGGCGGAGCTGTTATATCTAGAACTAAGCAAGCATATGCAGAGTCAAATAAATCATCTGAAGATGCATTATTTACTGAAAGAAGCGTTATACAAGATGTAAGAAGCCAATACTCCAATGTTATTACATTAGTTGCAAATCTTAGAGCGCAAAAACAAGCAGTTGTCTCAGCGTCTAGTGCGCTTGAAGCCACGAGAGTTGGATATGAGGTTGGCACCAGAAATATTGTTGATTTGCTCCAAGCAGAAAAAAATCTATATAGTGCAGAACGAAATCTTTCAAATGCTAAATATGATTATTTAATAACAACCCTTCGCTTGCACTTAGCTGCCGGGACTCTTACTCCTGAGAATCTTCTTGAAATCAACAATTTGCTCGGTTAAAAAATATGCCTGAATTGCCAGAGGTAGAAACCTCAGTTCAAGCAATTCAAAAATTCCGAAATCAGCATATTGAATCTATAAAAATTTTTAATCCTAACCTAAGATGGAAAGTAAATAGAAAGCCTTTTCAAAAGCTGCATGGAAAAAAAGTAAAAAATATTACGAGAAGAGCTAAATACATACTTTTAAATGTTGATGAATTTCAAATTTTGATTCATCTAGGTATGACGGGAACTCTCAGAATTGATAAAAAAAATTCAAAATTTTACAAAAAGCATGACCATATTGAATTTATTTTTGAGGATGAAAAAATAATTTTTAATGATCCAAGAAGATTTGGTTCAATGCATTTTATTAGAGACCCTAAAAATCATTTCTTATTAAAGAATCTTGGGCCAGAACCATTATCCTCAGAATTTGATGGTATGTATCTTTTTAATAAGACTAAAAAATCTAAATCGCCAATCAAAAATGCTCTAATGAATCAAAAAAATGTTGTTGGCATAGGAAACATTTATGCAAATGAAATTTTATTTAATTCGAAAATTCGACCAACAAGAAAATGCAAAACTTTAACAAAAAAAGAAAATATTAGAATTGCTGAATCAACAAAAATAATCTTGAAGCAGGCCATAGAAGCAGGCGGAACCACTCTTCAAGATTTTTATCAACCAGACGGTAATAAAGGTTATTTTAAAATTGATTTATCTGTTTACGATCGTGGCAATAAAAATTGTTTATCTTGCAAAAAAGAAGAAATAACAAGGATCGTTCAAGCACAAAGAGCAACATTTTTTTGTAAAAAATGCCAAGTTTAGCCAGCAATTTTATTTTCTAAGGCAACTTTGACATTTTCTGGAACAAACCTTGAAACATCACCGCCAAAAGTAGCAATTTCTTTCACCAAGCTAGATGAAACATATATTAGGGTATCCTTTGGAGTAAAAAATATACTTTCAATGTCTGGAGCCAAGCTTCTATTCATTGTTGCCAATTGAAATTCATATTCGAAATCTGCAACAGCTCTCAAACCTCTGATAATTGCAGTAGCATTATTATCTCTAGCCAAATCAACTGTTAGCTGTTTTGAATAGCCTATGGCCTCAATCTTAGAATTATCTTTAAAAATATCTGAGATAAGCTCTATTCTCTCATCTACGGAAAACAGTGGATTCTTAGATTGACTTTCAGCGACACCAAGAATTACTTTATCAAAAAGGCTAGCGGCTCTCTCTACAATATCAATATGCCCAAATGTTATTGGATCAAATGACCCTGGATAAATTGCAATTTTCATAATCGAATGATACTAAACATTCTTAATTGATCAAAATATATAATGATTATGTAAAATAATGGTTATGAGCATAAGAAAAACAACTTACATACATAAATCAAGATCTAATAAGAAAGAATTGCCATCTGCAGTAGATGATGCGGCTGATGTAATGTCAAAATATTCTAAGAATAAGAGAAAAAATACTTCGCTAAAAAAAATCATCTTTCCCTCCAATAGATTATGAGAAACCCCCTCATTATTGAGCTATCTGTTTGATAAAAAATTTTTAAATAAAAAAGGGGCTAATAAGCCCCTTTTTTTTAATTGGGTAGACTTTTTTAGATCAGATCATTATTCATAACCTTATTCCAAGCTGAAATAAAATCATTTGAAAATTTTCCTTTCGCATCATCGCTTGCATATACTTCTGCTAATGCTCTAAGTTGCGAATTAGATCCAAAAGCTAAATCAACTCTTGTAGCTGTTCGCACTGTTTTACCAGAAACTCTGTCAGCTCCCTCATATGTATTGCCTGTTCCATTTGGTTTCCATGCTACAGACATATCAAGCAATGTAGAGAAATAATCATTTGATAATTGCTCAGGACTGTCTGTAAAAATTCCATAATCATTATTACTAATTCCTAAAGACCTCATTCCACCCAATAAGACTGTCATTTCAGGAGCTGTTAGTCCTAATAACTGAGACTTATCAAGCATCATCTCCTCAGCTGGAATGCTCGCATCAGAGCTATAGTAGTTTCTAAAACCGTCTGCAATAGGTTCTAAAACGTCAAATGATTCTACATCAGTTTGCTCCTGCGAGGCATCACCTCTACCAGGAGTAAATGGAACCTCACATCCTGAAGCTTTCTCAATACCAACATTTCCTGCTAAAACAATTACATCAGCAATTGATGCACCAGTTTCAGATGAAATTTTTTCGTATATTGATAGAACCTTGGAGAGTTGCTCAGGTTTATTGGCCTCCCAGTCTTTTTGAGGGGCTAGACGAATTCTTGCACCATTAGCACCACCTCTCATGTCAGAGTTTCTATAAGTTGAAGCACTAGCCCATGCTGTCTCTACCATCTCTTGAATGGAAAGACCTGATTCTGATATTAATTTTTTAACATTACTAACATCGTAATCAGTATTGCCTTCTGGAATAGGATCCTGCCATATCAGCTCTTCATCTGGGACTTCTGGACCAAGATATCTACCTTTAGGTCCCATGTCTCTGTGTAATAGCTTGAACCAAGCACGCGCAAATGCATCTGCAAATTCTTCTGGATTTTCATGAAAACGCTTTGAGATCTTCTTATATATTGGATCCTCTCTCATTGACATGTCAGCTGTTGTCATCATGGTCGGCACTCGCTTGGATGGATCTGCTGCATCAGGCGCCATATCTTCCTCTTTTTGGTCTATTGCATGCCAGACTATCTTACCTGCAGGAGTTTCTACCTTCTCCCATTCATATCCAAACAACAGATCAAAATATCCATTATCCCATTTAATTGGATCAGCCGTCCAAGCTCCTTCAAAACCACTGGTAATAGTATCAGAGCCCTTTCCAGATGCATGAGTGCTTTGCCATCCAAATCCCATATTTTCAAGTGGCGCACCCTCTGGCTCATTTTGAACATGCTCCTCTGCGCCAGCACCATGACCTTTTCCAAAGGTATGACCACCTGCGACCAAAGCAACAGTCTCTTCATCATTCATTGCCATTCTAGCGAATGTTTCTCTGACATCCCTACCGCTTGCAATTGGATCAGGATCTCCATCAGGACCTTGAGGATTTACATAAATTAAACCCATTTGAACAGCGCCCAATGGGTTCGCTAAGTCCCTCACTCCACTGTATCTTTCATTGGAAAGCCATTCTGTTTCTGCTCCCCAATTTATATCCTCTTCAGGAGCCCAAATATCAGGTCTTCCTCCTCCAAATCCAAATGTTTTTCCACCCATTGATTCAATAGCTACATTACCAGCAAGTATTAATAAATCGGCCCAGCTAATCTTTTTTCCATATTTCTGTTTAATTGGCCAAAGAAGTCTTCGAGCTTTATCAAGATTTCCATTATCTGGCCAACTATTTAATGGAGCAAACCTTTGAGCACCAGTGCCGCCCCCGCCTCTTCCATCGCCGGTACGATAGGTACCTGCGGCATGCCATGTCATTCTAATAAAGAATGGCCCATAGTGACCGTAATCTGCAGGCCACCATTCCTGAGAGTCAGTCATAAGATCATTAAGATCTTTTTTGAGGGCATGAAAATCAAGTTTTTTGAATTCTTCAGCATAATCAAAATCTTCATCCATTGGATTCGTTTTCCTATCATGCTGATGAAGAATGTTTAAATTTAATTGGTTTGGCCACCAATCTTGATTAGATGTTCCAGTGGAGCTATTGGAAGAAAGACTTCCATGCATGACTGGACATTTTGATTCTGAACTTTGTGTTTCTTTACTCATAATAAATTCCGTAATAAATATAAAAATTCACTGCGTAAGCTGTGGTAACGATAATATTACAACAAATTTTATATATTGGTAAATATATAAAAAAAGAATGTTACATTCGATTTTTTAAATGATAGAATTTTAATATATATATGCTGACCCTTAAACAAATCAAATATGCCCTAGCAGTTGAAAAGAATTTACACTTTAAAAAGGCGGCTGATGAATGTTTTATATCACCATCAACATTAAGTAATGCTATTACTGAGCTGGAATCATATCTAGGCGTAAAAATTTTTGAGAGAAATAATAAAAAAGTTATTTTGACTAGCATAGGAAAAGAAATTTTAGCCAAAGCTAAGAAAATAAAATTAGAGATCAATAGTATTAATGAACTTGCTCAACATAGTTCGGGATTCCTTGGTTCTTCAATATCTCTCGGCATCATTCCTACAATAAGTCCATATTTTCTTCCATTAATACTACCGAAAGTAAGAAAAAAATTTTCCAATTTAAAATTTAAAATAGAAGAAGGGCAATCTCAAATACTATTAGATAAAGTTAATGAAGGTGATTTAGACATGGCGATTTTAGCACTTCCATATGACACCAAAGATTTAACTACCTTTAAATTCTGGGAAGAAGATTTTTTTTGGGTGTCAAACACTCAAGATAAAAATGCTGGTAAAACTGAAATTAAAGCTTCCGAATTAGAAAATGCTGACCTATTACTCCTTGAAGATGGTCATTGCTTAAAAGACCATATCCTTGGTGCATGTAACTTTTCTTCCTCTAGCAAATATTCATTAAAGGCTTCGAGTCTTAATACAATTATTCAATTAGTGAAGGGAAGAATGGGAACAACCTTAATACCTAAAATGGCTCTAAAGGAATTAATAGGAAGTAAAAAAGACTTCTTTATTGCCCATCTAAATGAGCCAGGCCCTCACCGTGAGATAGCGCTTGTTACAAGGCCAGATTACGCAGGAATGGAAAACATGAATTTATTAATTGATTTTTTTGAACAATGCCTAAGACAATCTAACAGAAATTAACTTTACTCTAAAGTATCTAAAATATCTGTTTTTTGCCATTGAAGGTTAAAATTTCTGGAAATGAATTTAGCCTTACTCTCACGCACCTCGATAACATCGCCATAAATTATGCCCATGTCCAATTTATGTGTTTTACCATCCTTGTCAAACATATGACTAGCAATACAGTATGTTTGTCCTTTATAAGTGTTTTCTTGCCATTCTCCATTTACATTCATGATTTGATGCATGGTACTTTTATAGTTTTCTAGTTGCTGCATAGCAGCTATGAAATTCTTTAAGCCGTTAATCTCATAATGTCCATGCATAGAAAATTCGTCCCACATAATAGTACCAAGAGACGAAAACTTTCTATTATCAATGTACATTGCATATAAATTTGATAATTTTGTTGGTGCCATTAAATTTGATACCTTTGATGAAACAATATTTTCTTCCATTATTTTTTTACCCCTGCAATTAATTTAAGAACTTTATAAATATCATCAGGCTCTTGCACAAAATTTATTGGAAAAATCTCAACTTCATTTAAACCGGCAGCAAAAGATTTTTCTAATTCCTGAAGAGTGAGCTCGATATTAGGAACACCATTATCATCAATGCATGTGGGAAGTTGGCCCCTAATTCTTGGCTGATCCTCCCTTCCCGCTTTAATAAAAGCTTCAGACAATATTTCTTTTCCCTCAGAAATAAACTCTCTACTTGTTTTAATCGGAATCCATCCATGTCCAACTTTAGCAATTCTGGAAGCATTTTCAGACGTCATTTTTAAGCCAAATAATAAAGGCAAATCTTTACCTTGAGCAGGTTGAGGATGACACCAAATATCATCAAAATTAAAGTTTTTGCCATGAAATGAAACTGGGCTGTCTTCCCATAGTAATTTACAGATATCTAAAGTTTCCCAAAAGATCTCTGCTCGATTCTCAAAGCTAACCCCAGCAGTATCAAATTCTTCTTTTTGCCAACCTAGGCCAACTCCGAGTTCTAAGCGCCCTTTAGAAATAGCATCCAGGGTAGCAGCATTCTTTGCTAGTAATGCAGGATTTCGGAGGGGTGCAATAAGCACAGCTGTAGCTAAGTTTATCTTTTTTGTATTTGAGGCAATCATAGTTAGTAGTGATAATGGCTCATACCATGGTGCTTCAGATGGAAGTGGAAATTTTCCGAATGGATATTTGTGAAGATTTTTACCCATTACTACATGATCGGTAACACTAACAGAGTCAAAGCCTAGCTCTTCAGCCATTTGAGAAATTTCGATTAAAGATAAAATATCTCCGCCATAAAAATTTTCTAGGCCAAAAAGCCCCGCTACTAATTTCATATAATTCTCATTTGTTAATTTGATTGTACGAAGAATTTTAAATCAATGCACATTATTATTTTATAAATCCCTTAGAATAATAAAATTAAAGCAAGCGCAGATAAAAGTAACTTCAGGAAAATATAGAATTTTTCGTATGAAATATATGAAATTAATTTTTTACCTAGTAATGCGCCCGCATAACCAGCAACAGCAAGGGCAAAAATAAATAAAAGGTACTCTAAAAGAGAAAAACTAAAAAAATATATAAATAAAATAATTTTAAAAGAATGCTGAAAAATCATAACGGCGCCATGATTGGCTACTAATACTTCCGGTGACAAGTTTTTTGTTCTCATGTAAGCCGTTACTAAAGGTCCATTTGCCCCGATAAAAACACCTGCAAAACCAGAAATAAATCCACAAAACCAATCATTTCTCATTATGGAGAGAATAAAGTTATCTAAAGGAGCCCACGTAAAAAATAAAATAGTGCCAGCAATTAGCCAAATTAAAAATTGTTCTGGTACAGAGCCAAATAATAAAATTCCACTAAATGCACCGAATATACTAGCCGCTAAAATGTTTTTAATAAGCTTCCATTTATAAAATTCCCGATACACAAAAGTTCTTGATAAATTGTTTGAGAGCTGAATTGCCCCATGCAACGGGATAAGTATTCCAGGCGAAAAATATTGGGCCAGTGCAACAAGCATTATCAGACCACCGCCAACACTAAAAATAGAAGTTAATAAAGAGGTTAAAAAAGATAATATAGAGAAGAAGATAATAAACTCTGGTGACATATAAGAGTGTGTTTTTAGCTTTAAAGGAATTAAGATTAACTCATGAGTAAGATAGATCAAATTATTAATGACCTTACATTAGAAGAAAAAGTATCTCTTCTGAGTGGATTTAATAGTTGGTATACCAATAAGATTGATAGAAAAGGTATTCCAAGCATTAAGATGTCGGATGGACCAAATGGTGTAAGAGGAGATTCCAATTCAGGAAAATCATCAGCCTGTTTTCCTTGCGCTATATCCATTAGCTCTTCTTGGGATCTAGATCAAGTCAAAAAAATAGGGGTGGCTTTGGGCGAAGAAGCTCAAGCAAAAGATGTGGATGTGCTCTTAGGTCCTACCATTAACATTCATAGACATCCGCTGGGTGGCAGACATTTTGAGAATTTTTCAGAAGATCCATTTTTAACTGGAAAAATTGCATCTAGTTACGTTCAGGGCGTCCAATCTCAAAATGTTGCAGCCTGCCTGAAGCATTTTGTAGGCAATGATACTGAGTTTGAAAGGCATTCAATCAGCTCAAATATTGATGAACAAACACTCAGAGAGATATATCTTCTTCCATTTGAAATAGGAGTGAAAGAAGGAAATGCAAAAGTTGTAATGAGTGCTTACAACAAATTAAATAATATCTACTGTAGTTCACATCAGGAAATACTAATAGATATTTTAAAAAAAGAATGGGGTTTTGATGGATATGTTGTAAGTGACTGGGGAGCAGCTCTTGAAACTGAAGAAAATGCAAATGGAGGATTAGATCTTGAAATGCCTGGACCAGGCAATGTTTGGGGAAATGCATTGATAGATGCAATCAAAAGCAAAAGAGTTGCAGAAGATTTAATTGACGACAAGGTAAAAAGAATCTTATCTATAGCAGAATTCTCAAAACGTTTTGATCAACCAGAAATCAAGAATGAAGAGGCTATTGATAATCCCGAGCATAGAAAATTATTAAGAAAAGCAGCGGCTGACGGAATGGTTCTTTTAAAAAACGACGGTATGTTACCCCTGAAAAAAGATATAAAAAAATTAGCAATAATTGGCCCTAATGCAAAAGAGGCACAGATTATTGGAGGTGGGAGTGCGAGCCTAAGACCCCATTATCAAGTTCATCCACTTGAAGCAATTCAAGAAAGAATAGGAGCTAAAACAGAAATTTTGTATTCAAAAGGTTGTCATACGCATAAGTATCTTCCAAAAATTAATGAAAAGCTGATGAAATCCTCGGAGGGTTTCTTAGTGGAATACTTTGATGGAGAAAGTTTTGATAAAAATTTACTCTTTCAAGAAAATTTAATAGGTAGTAAATTCTGGGTCTTTGAAGGTTTTGCCAAAGAGATAATTGCTAAAGAGGAGAGACCAAAAACATCAGTAAAATTTTCCTGTGAATATGCTCCAGATATTTCTGGCCCGCATGAATTTGAGATTTTTGGTATAGGCCAGTGTCGCATGTTTATTGATAATAAAGAGCTTATTGATAATTGGAATAATATTGAGCCGGGTGAGGCATTTTTTACTTTTGGATCAGCCTCCAAAAAAGGAATTGCAAATTTTAAAAAAGGAGAAACCTATAAAATAGTAATAGAGTATTATTTTCAAGGTAATTTCCCCGCTGTCTATATTGGCTGTCAACCTCCTGATGAGGTTGATTTATTTTCAGAGGCCATTGATATTGCCTCTGAAGCAGATCAAGTAATTTTAATTGTTGGAACCAACTCTGACTGGGAGACTGAGGGCAATGATAGAGCTGATTTTAATTTACCTGCGAATCAAAATACTCTAATTGAAGCAGTACTAAATGCTAACGAAAATACAGCATTAGTAATTAATACTGGCTCACCAGTAAATATTCCCTTGTTAGATAAAGCAAAGGCTGTATTGCAAGCATGGTTTGCGGGACAGGAATTTGGTAATGCCTTGTATGATATTTTGTCTGGTTCAATAAATCCTTCTGGTAAATTGCCAACATCATTCCCTGCAAGAATTGAAGACACTCCAGCTTTTGAATCATACCCTGGTGAAAATTTACAAATGAACTATGGCGAAAAACTTTTAGTTGGTTATAAATGGTATGAAAAGAAAGATATTAAGCCTCTATTTTGCTTTGGCCATGGCTTATCCTATACAGAATTTGAGTATAAAAATTTAGAAGTAGAACTAAAAGATAACAAAGAAGTTTTATGCAAATTCACTATTAAAAATAAAGGAGAAACTGCAGGTTCTGAAATAGCCCAATGTTATATTCGTTATTCAAATATTTTAGAGAATGAGCCTATCAAGACACTTCAAGGCTTTTGTAAAGTCAATATTGATGCTAATGATGAAAAAAATGTTGAGATAATACTTACTCAAAGAAATTTTTCATACTGGTCTATAGATGGAAAAAGATGGCAGATTAAAGGGGGATCATATGAAATTTTAATAGGGCCATCCTCAAAAAATATTATTTTAAAGTCATCTATCAACCTTGAGAAAGCTCTTGAAGTTCTTTGACAGAGAGCTTAATTTTCGTCGCTTCAATTGAGCTACTGGTCTCAGATAAATTTCTTGGACCAATTAGTGGAAAAATTAAATCGGATTGGTGCAGAACATACGCCAAGGCAATTTGTATAGGTTCTACACTTTTTTTCTCGGCCAACTCAAAGCACTTTTCTCTTCTCTGTAGGTTTTTTTCATAATGCCAAACCCTCATTTCTTCATCCAAAGTTGGATTTGAAAAATGCTCATTAGAAGTCTGTTCTTTCTTTTTGATAAAAAATCCTCTTGCCTGAGAAGACCAAGGAAATAATAAAATCTTTTCGCTAATAATATATTCTAAAAATCTATCATTTACTCCGACACAACCTGGCCATACTGGTTGAATCATTTCTGCTAAGCTAAAATTATTGCTTAATACTGAAAATGGTTCTTTTTTATTTTTTATTGCGTAAGCTCTTGCAGAAGAGAATCTATCTAACTCCCAATTTGAGGCTCCATATATGTGAATTAGACCTTCATCTCTAATATCTGACAATGCATCAATAAATTCATCGACCGGTACATCCCTATTATCTCGGTGGAGACAAAAAATATCTATTTTTGAGATATTAAGCCGATCAAGTGATTCAAGAATTTGAGGTCGAATAAATTTTGGCTCGCATTGAGGTGTATGAGCAGCCTTCCCAATGACGATTAAGTCTTTTGAAACTCCTCTCGAGTTTATCCAGTTACCAAGATACTTATCGCCTTTTCCATGATTATAGATATAGGCGGTATCAAATATTCTTCCTCCCGACTCATAAAAGTGATCAAACATTGTAAATGCATGGAGCTCAGAGATTTGATTATCACAACCTAATGCAAGCCTTGAACCAATCTTATTAATTTTTGGAAGGGTTATTTTTTTTAGAATTGGTTTTCTTATTTGAGAAGTATTTGATGAAAATATTGGAGAATTTTTTAAATTATTTTTTGGGCATTCAATGCTCATTTTTTCTCTCCATTGATCAAGCCAAAACATATTACTTTGTGTTTCAGTGTGTGTGATAAACTCCGATTCTGCCTTTTGCTGCAATATGCAACTCGATGCATGCTCAATTTGTCGAGTAAATAAACCAAGTTCATCAATAAACGAAATTTCTTGTTTGCCTAGATCAGGAGTAGTTACCAAAATAGAGGATCTTCCATCTTGAAATTGTCCACAATGCCATGGTTGATTAACAGCAATAGATTTTTTACCATTAGATATTACTAGATCATTGGAAAAATTTTCATTTATTGCGCAACTTATTTTTGCTTCAGTTGAATCTGAAAAAATAATATGAGCGTGAGATTGAAGATCAACACCAGTCTCATCTAGCTCTCCTGTGGCTGAAAACTCTCTAGGTTCAGCAAACGGAAGTCCTTGCAAATGACCAGCTATTAACTTACATATCGTTAGGGGATAACATCCAATATCTAGTATTGCTCCTCCACCCAGATCAGGATTTCTTAATCTATGATCTTTTGGAACCTCAGCAGCAAAGCCAAATGAGGCTTCAATTAATATTTTCTCTTTATCACCTAAAAAAATATGTAAATTATCCAAAATATT
>MDSW01205231.1_pt1 | contig 11822 bp, 6 predicted proteins | sample 811171 | NCBI WGS metagenome assembly MDSW01 (sample SAMN05326641, study PRJNA326480) | marine metagenome | isolation source: seawater | place: Atlantic Ocean: North West | collected 2012
CGATCGATAACGCCGCGTCGTGACTGGTTCCCATACGACCGCGTTCGCGTGGTGAACGCCGTTCCTTAAGGACTTCGTCGTCGTCGTCGTCGCCGTCTGTCGCGCCGCGCGACGCGCCACTTCACGCGCGCGCGAGAGCGTCGACGCGGCATCCCCGCCGGTCGCGAGGCGTCGGAGCGTCGCGTCGCGTCGCGTCGCGTCGCGTCGCGGGCGGCGCGCGGCGACTCGCGGCGTCGATCTTCCCGGATCAAAAAAGGGGGTGCGAACTCATCGAGTTCGTAGTTGGCACGCGGAGCGCGCGGTGACATCACGATGGGGTCTCGCGCGTCGGCGACGCCGCTGGGGGCTCCCTCGCGCTTCGCGCCGCCATCGCGCGGCGCGTCGTCGTCGCCTCGACGCGCGCGCGTCGTCGCGGCGCCGCGGCCGCGACGCCGCGCGGTCGTCGACGCGGCCGCCGCGCGCGGGCCCGGGGTCTCGGTGCGTCCCCGCCCGTTCGTCCTCGTCCTCGACCTCTCCGTCGTCGCTCGCTCGTTCAAACCTTCGACGCTCGCGCGTTCCCTCCCCCGACGCGCGCGACGCCCCCGTCCCCCTTCTGATCCTCCTCCTCCATCTCCTCATCCTCCTCCTCAGCCGCTGTCCGGGGACGACCTCCCGAACGACGACGCGCGCGTCGGTCCGTTCGAGGACTACGACGAGGTCGTCACGACGATGTGGCTGCCCACGCGAGACATGGGCCTCGGCGACGCCGGCACCGACGTCGGCATGCTCCAGGAAGCGTTCGGGCTGCCGTCCACGGGGGTGTACGACCAGCGCACGTCGAAGAAGGTGGCCAGATGGCAGGAAGCGAACGGGCTCCCGAGGAGCGGGTACTTTGGAGCCGCGAGCAGAGAGACGTTCGCGAGGAGCGCGCAGGTGCAGGCTCGGCAGTCGACGTCCGCGGAGGAGGCGCGAGAGCGCGAGCGCGAGCGCGCGCGGCGGGAGCGGGACGACGCGGAACAACGCGCACTTCCGCCGCGCCCGAGCGCGAGGGATCTGTACCGCGAGGCGTCGGGGGGATACGGCGGCGCGGGCGCGGGCGCGGGGTACTACGCGTCGGCGGCGCCGGCGCCGAAGCTTCCGTCGTCGTCGGGCGACAACGCCGTCGCGCTCGCGCTCGGCGCTCTGGTCGCCGTCGCGGGCGTCAGGGCCGCGCGCGCGAACGCGAACAACGCGAACGAGAGGAAGACGTCGCGGCCGAGCGCGCTGCTGGGCAACCCGCCCGCACGCGGAGGGAAGCGGGACGACGGATACGGCGGATACGGCGGCTCCGGCTTCGGAGGCGGCTTCGGAGGCGGCTTCGCCCAAGCGCGGTCGTTCGCCGCGGACTCTTTCACGGAAGGGACGTCCACGCTCGAGCGCGTCGCGCGCCGCGCGGGGCAGACCGCGCACGACGCCGCGGAGAGGGCGAAAGGGAAGATGACGCAGACGGCGGAGGACGCGAAGCGCGCGGCGTTTGAAGCCGCGTATCACATCGGCGGCGGCGGCGGGATCGGCGGTTCCTTCGGCGGTTCCTCCAACATCGCGGCAGCAAACACGGAGGACCCGCCTCCGACGCCGACGCCGCCGCCGCCGCCCGCCGCCGCCGTCTCGGCCCCGCCCCCCGAGACGTCGAGGCTCTCCGTCCCGCCGCCGAGCCGCGGCGGCGGGTCCTTCGCGGAGAACGCGCGTCGGACGTTTGACGACGCGCGCCGCAACATCGCAACATCGAACGAGGACCTTGACGAACGACGCGCCGGGTTCGCGAGCGGGATCCCGAGGGCGAAGCCGAAGCCCGCGGACGCTGCCGCGCCCGCGGAGGTCTCGAGCGTGTTCTCGAGGGTGCAGCGCGGTCGCAAGACGGGCGGCGGCGCCGGCGGGGATCGAACCGGCGGCGCGGGCGGCGTTCGCGACGACGAAACCGACGTCGCGCGTCGCGAGGAAGCGGAGGCGGAGGTTGAGCGCCGACGCGAAGCCCGCGCGGTCGAGCAGGCGGAGCGCGTGCGGGTGCTGAGAGAACAAGAAGAGGCGCGCGTCGCGAAGCTCGAGCTGCGTCGCGAGAAGGAGCGACTCTTGCGCGAGGCGAGCGCGGAGGAGGCGGCGGCGGAGGAGGCGGCGCGCGCGTTGCGAGCGCGAGCGGATGGATTACGTCTGCGCGAGGAGCAACGCGCGCGCGACGCGGCGGCGCGCGAAGAAGCCGCGCGCGCGGCTGCGGCGCGGAAGAGCGAAGATGAGGAGGCGAACGCGCTGAGGGAGCGCGCGGAGGCGGCGCTGGCGAAGACGCGGATGGAGGACGTCCGCGGCGCGGCGCCTGAGGTCGAAGAAGAACCCGAGCCGGAGCCCGAGCCCGAGCCCGAGCCCGAGCCTGAACCGGAGCTCGAACCTGAACCGGAGCTCGAACCTGAACCCGAGCCCGAGCCCGAGCCCGAGCCCGAGCCCGAGCCCACCGCGGCGTCCGCGGACCCCGCGATGGAAGAGCTCGCGCGTCTGCGCGCGATCCCCGAGAAGAAGCTCACGTTCGAAGAGCGCGTGTCGCTCGCGAGGATGGAAGCCGCGATGACGCCGACGTTTACGTTTTACGACGACGAGAAGGGCGACGCGGCGGAGGCGGAGGCGGAGGCGGAGGAAGAAGAAGAACGACAGCACGTCGATGAGGCGTCCACGCCCGAGGAGGCCGAGCCCGAGCCCGTCGTGGATCTGTTTGGCGAAGAGATGACGCCGCCGCCCGAGCCTGAGCCCGAGCCCGACGCCTTCGACGGGTCTGATAACGTCCCCACGCTCGGCGGCGTGCGAAAGACGCGCGCGGAGGCGGAGATCGAGCCCGAGCCCGAGCCCGACGCCGCCGCATCACTCGGGGAATCCCTCGCGGCGCAGCGCGCGGCGGCCGCGGCGTTCGAAGCCCAGCTCGAGGCGATGGCCGCCGCCGCGGACGACGACGACGACGATTCCGATTCCGATTCCGATCGCCGCGCGAGAGAAGAGGCGGAAGCGGAAGAGAGGCGCGCCGCGGCGAGAGAAGAAGCGGAAGCGGAAGAGAGGCGCGCCGCGGCGAGAGCGGATGCGGAGGCTGAAGAGAGGCGCGCCGCGGCGCGCGCGGAGGAAGACGCGCGCGCGGCGGAGGCGAAGCGGCGGTGGGAGGAGCAAGAGCGCGCGTTCGAGAAGGAGAAAGCCGAAGCCGCGGAAGCCGCCGCGCGATTGAAAGCCGCCGCCGCGAAGGCCAAGGCGGAGGCGGAGGACTTTTACGAACGCGTCGCGCGCGCGAAAGCGGAGGCGGACGCGATCATGGCGTCGATGGACGACGACGACGAGCTCGACGACGCGTCTCGCGACATGCAGTTCGACGAGAACGGGTCCGAGGCCGTCAGGGCGGAGTCGTGGCCGGAGTACGCGCCGACGGCGTTCGAGCCCGAGCCGGAGCCCGAGCCCGAGCCCGAGCCCGAGCCCGAACCCGAGCCCGAGCCCGTGCCGGAACCCGAACCGGAACCTGAACCTGAACCGGAACGAGATCAGGAACCACCGGCGACGACGGTCGCTTCGTCGCGCCCAGAGCTCATCGAGGCCCCCGGTCCCGCGCGTCCGCCGATGGCGCGGCGGATCGCCGCCGCGGAGGCTCTGGCGGATAAGGCCATGGAGGACGCGCGCGCGGAAGCCGAGGCGGAGGAGGCGGCGATGCGCGAGATGGTCGAGGCGCGAGCGAAGGAAGCCGCGGAGGCGGCGGCGGCAGCGGCGGCCGCGGCGGAGAGAGCCGAAGCCGCGGAAGCCGCGAAAGCCGCCGCCGACGCCGCCGCGGCCGACGCGAAGGGGGAGGAAGATACCGAAACCGCGGAGGAGGAAACCCCCTCGCCGCCGAAACCGAAACCGAAGAAGAAGGGACGTTTCGCCGCGATGAGCGACGGCGACGTCGTCGAGAGCGACTACGCCGCGGCGCAGAGAGGCGAAGGGTGGGTCAAGCCGAAGCCGCGCCAAGAGGACGCGCCGTCTGCCGACGCGGACGCGGACGCGGACGCGGACGCGGTGCGAGCGAACGCCGAAGCGAAAGCGAAGGCTGAAGCCGAAGCCGCCGAGGCCGAGGCGGAGGCGAGCGCGAGGGCGGAGGCGGAGGCGGCGGCTGCGGCGGAAGAAGCCAGGGCGAGGGCCGAGGCCGAAGAAGCCGAACGCAGGGCCCGCGAGGAGGAGGAGGCCGTGGCCAGGGCCGAGGCCGAAGAGGCCGAACGCAAGGCTCGCGAGGAGGCTGAAGAGGCCGAACGTAAGGCTCGCGAGGAGGCTGAAGAAGCAGAACGCAAGGCTCGCGAGGAGGCTGAAGCCGACGCGAAACGCGCGGCGGTCGAAGCGGAAGCGCGAGCGAAGGCGGAGGCCCAAGCCAAGGCGAGAGCGGCGGCGGAGGCGGCCGAGGCGGAGGCGGCGGCCAAGGCGAAAGCCGAAGAGGAAAAAGCCGCGGCGGAGGCGGAAGCAGCCGCCGCCGTCGCCGCCGCCGCTAAAGCTCTCGTCTCCGACGCGATCGACGCCGTCGTCGAGAGAGCAGAAGCCGCGGCCGAGGCGGAGGAGAAGGAAGAGCGCGCGAAGGCGGGCGCGGACGTGGACGCGGACGAGGACGCGGACGAGGAAGAGGAAGAGAAGGCGCGCGCCGACGCGGCGGCGGCGGCGGCGAGCGAGTGGCCCGGGACACCGATCGCGTCGCCGTGGCCCGGAAAGATGGACTGGCCCGCGCGCAGCGCGTGGCCGTCCTACCTCGAGACCCCCGAGCCCGATCCCGCGTTTTATTTCGACGACGACGACTACGAGATCAAGGACGAGAACGCGGACGTGAACGCCGCGACGGAGGCTTTGCTCAACGCGAAGGACTCCGCGGAGGAGGAGGAGGAGGACGAAGAAGAAGAAGAAAATTTCGCGGCGAAGGAATTCGTCGAGGAAAGCCTCGGCTCCGGCTCCGGCTCCGGGTCGTTCGACGAGCCGTCGTCGTTCGACGAGGAGGACGCCGACACCGAGGAAGAGAGGCGCGAAGACCTCGCCGCGCGCGCGGAGGAGTTCCTGGACGAGATGGACGCGGAGCTGGACGCGGACGCGGAGGATGACGACTTTGAAATCAGCCAAGGCGACCACGAGCTCTGGACGCTCACCGCGGACGAACACGAACTTCGAACGCCGGCGCCCATCGACGCGTACGAGCGATTCGCGGAGGAGCTCAACTTCGCGCGGAGAGTCGCGAAAGCGTCCGCGAAGACGTCGGAGTACAACTCTCGCGACGACTGCGACCCGATCGACGGGAGCTGCGACGAGGAGGACGACCGCACGCGGAAAGAGGCGAGGGGCATCCAACGGGAAAACAAGTTCCGAGAACGCGTGCGCGGCGCGTTGAGATCCGCGGAGGAGCGTCACATGGACACCGCAACGTCCTCGGGCGACGCCGACGGCGACGGCGACGCGGTCGAGACGACGAGGGACCCGAGGATGGACATCGCGTCGAACTGGACGCCGGAGGAGAAGGTGAAGGATCCGCGCGGCGTCGTCGGCAGCTCCGGGTTCGATCCGTACCTTCCGCCGAGCAAGTGGAAGTCACCGCCGCCGCCGCCGCCGCCGCCGCCGTCTTCGCCGAGAGCGGGCGGGAAGGAGCCCGTTCCGGAGGACGAGGAGAACGCGCGGCGGGCGTGGGACGCGGTGAACCGCGCGGCGGAAGAGCTGGAGCTGCCCTCCGCGGACGAGGACGACGAAGTCGAAGAAGAAGTCGAGCCGCCTCCTCCTCCTCCTCCTCCTCCCGCGCGGCCGACCGCGTGGGACCCGGACGCGACGAGGAGAAACATGCACCCGCCGCAGCGATCGCCGTACTTATCCGGCGGCGTCCCGCACGAGGACCCGCGGGTGATATGGAGCGACGACACCCCCCCCGCGCCGCCGTCCATCGTCCCGGAGGACGCCGCGGGGATCATCGACTACGCGACGTCGCCGGCGAGGGCGGAGGAGGCGAGGGCGAGGGAAGAGGCGGAGGCGGCTTCGGCTTCGGCGGCGGAGGAGGCGAGGGAAGAGGCGGAGGCGGACGGCGCGAGGGCGAGAGCGGAAGCGGAAGCCGCGGAAGCCGCGGAAGCCGCGGAAGCCGCGGAAGCCGCGGAAGCCGCGGAAGCCGCGGAGGAGGACGACGACGGCGAGTCCGAGTTCGAAGACGACGACGACGAGGACGAGGAGCACGATCCGGACGCCGTGCCCCCCAAGGGCTCCGGGAACGCGCCGAAGAAGAAGAAGTTGACGAAGTGGGAGCGTCGTCGCGGGAAGAAGGAGGCGAAGAGGACGAACAAGTGGGCGAAGATGCGGGACGAGTAGGTACTAGCCTATTTAAGCCAACGCGTCCGAGGCCTCCGCCGCTCTCCGCCAAACAGAAACAGAAAGACGAAAACCTGACGAAAACTCGCGGCGTTTTTTTTCTGTTTCATCAACATTCAGATTCGTGAACGAGGCCGCGGGCTGCTCGCTCGTCCCGTCACACCGCGGCTCCACGATGATCGTCCGGTGGAGCCGGCGCCAACGCCGGCGCCCCCCGCGATGGCGCGCGCCGCGCGCGCTCCTCCTCCTCCTCCTCCTCCTCGTCGCGCTGCTCGCCGCGACGCCGACGCTCGTCGTCGCGCAGCTGTCGGGCCCGCCGACGTCCACGCCCGATCCCCCCCCGGCCGCGTCGCCCGCCCCCCCCGCGGGGGAAGACGGAACGTCAACCGGCGCGTCGCCCCCGGGCGGCGGCGGCGGCGACGGCGGCGCGACGGACGCCGGCCCGGACCCGTACGCGGGCATGGAGGGCTTCCCCGGATCCGTCTCCGACGTGACCGGCGCGCGGTACCAAGACCTCGTCGACGACGCGGCGCGCCGATCGAACGAGACCAACGGGACGACGTTCGCGGGCGCGAACAACCCGTACCTATGGCTGTACGGCGACAAGGTGGTGGAGGAGGAGCTCAACCCGAGGCTCATCTGCCGCGGCGGGTGCGTGGACCCGGAGGCGCTCGGCGTCCTCCTCGTGTGGTGCGCCGCGCCCGTGGATTACCTGTTTTGCAATCGCACGCTCGCGGGGCCGACGGAGACGTCGATCCTGAACATGGAGAGCGGCGCCATCGCCGCGTACATGAGTCTCGTGCGGCGCGTGCCGAAAGCGGGGGAGGAGTGCAAGACGATCCTGCGGAAGTGGATGTGCTACGAGTTCTTCAACCGGTGCAACACGGACGAGACGGAGTTTTTCCCCGTGTGTCAGGTGCGTTCTGTTTACCAGCGCGCCGGTCCCCGCGCGACCGCGTCGGCGCGACGCGCGCCGTTCCTCGAGGACTTTGCTTTACATCCCGGCGCGTCTCTCCGCCCACTCCTCGCTTTCAATCTCGAAAGACACGCCGCCCACGACGCCTTTCGACTCCACTTCTGACGCCTTTCAACGGAACGACCGTCGACGCTCAGACGACGTGCGAGGCGGCGAGGTACGCGTGCGGCAAACCGCAATTCATGGACTGCACACAAGAGGTGGAGGAGCTGGAAGGGCACTATCCCGAGGAGTGGAACGACGCGAACGGGAATTACATTCGGAATCCGAACAAGCCGGGGGGCGCGGAGGGGACGCCGGTGTTCGAGGCGGACGAGCTTCGGTGCACGGGCGCGAGCGGGCGACGGTGGGGGGTCGCGCCGGCGGAGGCGGCGCGCGTCGCCGTCGTCGCCGCGCTGTTCGCGCTCGTCACCGTCGCGAGTTGAGGTTAACGATAGATTGATTTATTATTCGTAGTAGGTAGTCCATTATCACGCCGTCGACGCGTTGATGCGATGCTAGTCTAGGGTTGCGTTCCGTTCGTTCGTTTCGTTCGTTCGTTCGCTCTCGATCGGCCGTCCGCGTCGCTTCCGCGGCGGCTCGACGTCTCTCGTCGCCGTCTCGTCGGCGCCCGACTCCCACGAGTACGTCGTCGCTCGCGCGGGGGGGTCCTTCTCCGCGCCGCGCGACGTCGCCCGCTTATCCGCGGCTTCCTTCGCTCTCGCCGCGGCGGCGGCGCGCTGCCGCTTGCTCCCGCGGTCGACGTCCGCCTCGAGAGGGGTCACCTTATCCGCCGCGTCGCCCATGAGCGGGCAGATGAGCGCTCCGACGGCGCACACGGTGGCGTGGTAGGCGTTTTTGAAATCCGCCGCTCGAACCTCCCACCCGCCCGTGCTCTGGTCTTGGGATCTCACGATGAACGCCACCGCAGCCTTGATTTCCGCGTTGTTGCTCTCCTTGTCGCCGAAACACCGAAGCGTCTGGACGAACTCGCCGCACAGGTGGACGTCTCGCATGACCTTCCACGTGTGCGTCAGGTGACGAAGTAAAAAATCTCGCTCGCGGCGCCACTGCTCCGGTTTCAACTTCCTCCGGCACCAATCCGTCGCGGTGAACACCTTGTGCGTGACGAAGTAACACTGCGCCTCGAATTCGGGCGATTCCCGCGCGTCGCGATCGCCGTAGTCCCACTCCTCCCTGGCGTTTATCTCTCCGTCGTCGCGTCGTTCGCAATGGCGCTTGACGTCCGTCGCGGTGTCGCCGCGAATCTCCGGCTCCACGCCGTTCCCTTCGAGGAAGAAAGAACATATGAGCGCGTTCGTGAGCTTCTTCCAGCACGCGTCGCCGCAATTGTTCTGATACGTCGCCGGATCGTTCAGGTCCAGCCCCAAGTACCACCGGCTGTCGAATCGCACGGCGTGGGATAAGATCTGCGACTTCAACGCGCCGTGTTCTATCCCCATTCGAGACAGCACGAAGCTCCCTTGGTTGAAAAATATGACGTCCTCGGAGGTCGCGCCCACGGGCATCTCGTGGTTGCACTGCAGCCAATGATCCGCGACCGCGCGAGCGGCTCTGGTGGAGAGCTCCTTCACCGGCCCGCCCGGCGCGGCGACGCTGAACGCGTGGAACACGCCGACGACGTCGCTGCCCCAGGCTCTGAAGAACGTCTCGCCGAGAAACGCCTCGCGGTAAATGTACGCGATGCCGGCGCACACGACCCGGTCGCGGTCGCTGAGGCGCAGCGTATCGAGCGCGGCGCGCGATCGCGCGGGGTCACCGTCGAGCATGGCTTCGTACGGGTCCGCGTTCACGGGCATGACGTACGCGTCTTCCGGGAGTCCGCCGCCGAAGAGGCCGTTGCCGTAGTACTTCGATTTCTTCGCGCCGCCGCCGTCGGCGGCGGCGGCGTCGGCGTCGCGGTTCGCGTCGTCGTCCTCGCGGCCGCCCATCGCGCGCCACGTCTTGAGGTCGAACTGGAACACGAACGCGTGGTTGTCGTCCGGGTTGTCGTCGAGCCGCGGCGTCGCCTCCGCGATGGACAGCTCGCACCCGGTCTTCAGTCGAGCGCCGGCGTCGTCCTCGTCCTCGTCCTCGTCGTCGTCCTCCCCCCCCTCCCCCTCCTCCTTCTCGTCGACGGGCGCGATCGCCGCGTTGCCGCCCGCGACGAGCGTCGCGACGTCGAGAAGTTTCTCCACGCTCTTCGAGAACGACGTCGCGTCGAAGAAGTGCTTCGCGAGATCCGCGGCGCCGTCCGTCTCTAGCGTCCTCGCGAGTCTCTCCAGCCGCTCGTTCGCCTCGCTTCGCGCGCCCCCGGGCTGACCCTCCGTCGCGTCCGCGGCGTTCTTCAACGTCGCCGGCCGCGACACGGGCGCGGTCGCGCCTTTCTTGTTCCTCGCGCGGCCGCGGTCGTGGTCGTTCGTCCGCCACCCGCCGCCGCCGCCGACCCTGCCGACTTTGCCTCCGGGACCTCTCTCCTCCGCGATTCGACGATCGACGCCGCCAGCGAAGGCCCCGCTCCCGACCATGGAGTTCCCGAGCGCGCGCAACCGCACGCCGCCGCCCAAGTGCGCGCCGATGTTCCAGAGCTTCGCGCCCATGGCGTCCCAGTCCACGTCTTCTCTCGCGTCTCCCAGGACGTCGCCGCCGCGTTGGGGGGCGTTTCCTGGAAATTTCGCCGCGACGTATCTCGCCACCATCCCCGCGGACACGACGCAGAGCGGGTCGAAAAACTTGCGCGTCTGGTACTCCAAGATCTCGGACAAGATCACGAACGCGTCCGCGTCGAAGAGCTGCAAACGTCGCATCTCGTGGTCGCCGCCTCTCGCCGCCGCCGCCGACGACGCCTCGTTTTGGAGGCGATTCCGTCGATCGATCAACTCTCGGAGCACCTCGTCCGCGCGCGCGAGGTGGACCGTTATCGCGTCGTCCGTCGCGCGTCGCGCGCGCTCGTCGTTGATCCTGTCCTTCTTTAACGCGCGCCTGAGGTCTTTGAGCTCGTTGAGCCACGCGCGCATGCCGCTCGCGGACGTGCGCGCTGGTTCCGTCGTCGTCGGACGGGGTGGTCTCGGAATTCCCTCCTCCTCTCGATTCTCGCCGTCGGCGTCGGCGTCGGCGTTCGCGTTCGCCGTCGCCGCGGGCGACGGCGTGTGCGGCGTCGGCGTCGGGACGGGATCGTCCGAGGACGACGACGCGTTCGCGTTCGCGCGCGCGCGCGCGTCGTGCCCCGACCGCTCGTCGTCGTCCCCGCTCGAATCGCCGTCAGATTCCGACGAAGCCGAGAATCGAACGTGCGTGCCCTTCGTCGGCATCGCGCGCGGGTTCCGCGCCGCCGCGGTCTTCGTCTCCCTCGGGTTCAGGGTCCGTCGCGGCTTCGACGGCGACCCGAGCGCGAGCGCGGCGAGGGAATCGTCCATGACGGACGAGACCTCCCGCGTGCGCCGGTGGTGCCGTGAATTAATGAAGTGACCCCAGACACCGCCCTGGGTTTCGGGGTCGCCGACCGCGCGACCGTGCCGTTGCACTCGGCACACACTGTAGCTGTGCGAACTTTTGTACGAAAGTACGAAATCGTACAACGTACTGTACGCCGGATCGTATGAGATTTTGGTGAGGCGAGCACGCGTACGTACCAGGTACGTACACGACAAATAAAAACAGAATAAAAATGGACGACGAGAAGTTGAACGAACAAACCGCCCCGCCGCCGCGGTATCGCCTCGCGCCGCGCGCGGAGAGCGATGCGCGTCGACGTCGAGGACCCGGACGACCCCGACATGGAGGTCCCGTTCGACCCGGACGACACCCCGTCTCACGTCGGTCGCCTCGTCAAGGTCAGGCACAGCGCGTCCGAGCCGTGGTCGCACGCGGTCGTGTGCTTCGCGTTCACGGACTGGCATCTGGAGGACTACTACGGCGACGGCGTGATGCGACGCGTGGAGCGACCGAACGGGGGGTACCAGCTCCAGTGGGGGATGTTCGAGCGCGTCGAGCTCGCGAGGAAGCAGAAGCGCAAGCGATCGAAGGTGCGTCGCGCGATCGGTGGACCGAGGACGGGCGGTGTTCCACCCCCTTCTTCTCTTCCCTTCTTTTCTGCTTAGCCTGTATTTCGAACGAACGATCTCGCGCGCGCGATCGTCGATCGCGCCCCGCCGCGCTCACGCGTCCTCCCCCGCATCGCCCCGCATCGCATCGCAGTTCTCCTCGGACACGATCCCGTACAAGTTCGACGAGCTCATCGCGAAGGGTTTGCTGGAGTTCACGGACAAGGAGGACGATCCCGGGACGTTCGACCTCGAAAAGTGCTCCGACCCGTTGCCGAAAAAATTCCGCGAGAGCGTCGAGAGGGACGCGCGGCTCAGAGCCGAGGCTGCCGCCAAAGCGGCGGCGGCGAAGAAGGCGGCGGCGGCGGCGCGCCCACCGGTGGTCGTCCCGAAGAAACCGCGGAGCGGCGGCGGCGGCGGCGGCGGCGACGCCCGGTGACGCCGAGGCGGCGGACGCGCGCGCCAAAGCGGACGCGCTCAACGTCGACCGCGCGGCG
>MDSW01113757.1_pt1 | contig 11821 bp, 14 predicted proteins | sample 811171 | NCBI WGS metagenome assembly MDSW01 (sample SAMN05326641, study PRJNA326480) | marine metagenome | isolation source: seawater | place: Atlantic Ocean: North West | collected 2012
TAACTTCTCTGACAGGAAGCACATGCCCTGTTGGAGCTCCTTTTAGATTTGGATCAGTAGAAAAACTATATTGTGTTTTTGCTATGCAAACTGGGAGTTTTCCAAAGCCCTTTGTTTCAAATTCCTTTAATTGATTTCTTACTTTTGTATCTGCTACAATTTCACTTGCATGATAGATTTCTTGACCAATTTTTTCTATTTTTTTAAATAATGGTAAGTCATCTTCATATAAAAACTTAAAGGTATTTTTATTTTCTTCACAAATTTCAACTACATTTTGGGCTAATTCAGTTGCTCCTTTTCCACCATCTGACCAATGAGTACACATTGATGCCTTTACACCTTGTGTTTTACAGAAATCAAGAATTGCATTTACTTCACTTTGAGAGTCTGTAATAAAATGATTTATTGCCACAGTAACTGGAAGTCCAAATTTACGAACATTGATTATATGTCTTTCTAAATTAACAAGACCTTTTTTTAATGCTTCTACATTTTCATTTTTTAGATCTTCTTTAGATACATCACCGTGCATTTTAAGTGCTCTTATTGTTGCAACCAGAACAACACAGTCTGGTTTTAAATTAGATTTTCTACATTTAATATCTAAAAACTTTTCTGCTCCTAAATCAGCTCCAAACCCAGCTTCAGTAACAACATATTCACCTAGTTTTAAACTGGCCTTAGTAGCAATTACAGAATTACAACCATGAGCAATATTAGCAAATGGACCTCCATGAATTATTGCTGGATTATTTTCTAATGTTTGAGTTACATTAGGCCTTAGTGCATCTTTTAATAATACAGTCATTGGTCCTTGAGCATTCAAATCCTTTGCATAAATTGCTTTTTTATCTCTGGTGTATGCAATTGTTATATTTCCAATTCTTTCTTCCAGGTCATATAAATTTTTTGCTAGGCAGAATATTGCCATTATTTCTGAGGCAACAGTAATATCAAAACCATCTTGTCTGGGATATCCGTTAGCAACTCCTCCAAGATCAACCACTATTGATCGTAAGGATCTATCATTCATATCCATTACTCTTTTCCAGACAACTCTTCTCACATCTATATTTAATTTATTTCCCCAATATATGTGATTATCAATTAATGCAGATAGTAAATTATGAGCAGATGTAATTGCATGAAAATCTCCAGTAAAGTGTAAATTGATTTGTTCCATTGGAACAACTTGAGCATACCCGCCGCCTGCCGCTCCACCTTTCATTCCAAAAGAAGGGCCTAGACTTGGCTCACGTAAACATACAATAGATTTTTTTCCAATTTTATTTAAACCATCACTTAATCCAACTGATGTCGTCGTTTTTCCTTCTCCAGCTGGTGTAGGAGTTATTGCTGTAACTAATATTAATTTGCCATCTTTTTTATCGTTAAGAGTTTCTATATACTCAAGGTTTATCTTAGCGATGTGTCTACCCATAGGGCTAAAAGCTTCTGGTGTATCTGGCACATTTACACTTTCAAGAATTTCGTTTATAGGAAGCATCTTAGCTTTTCTTGCTATCTCAATATCAGACATTTAACTCCTTAATAATTTGTTAAAGTTCTTATAGATCATGTGACAACCGAAACAACTTATGTTTCAATATTTGAAATAAAAAATGTGAAGAATTTGAGTTTTTACTCAGGTTCAAACAGTTTTTTGTTATTATATTTAAACTTAGATGTCTCCAAATTATTTAACCATTCTGAAGTTTTTTTCATACCTCCAAAAGCATAAAAATGTATTTTATGGAGATTTGTTTCTTTATTTTCATTAACATAAGCTGCTAATTCATACATTAGTTTATCTGGAGTGCTTAATGTTGCTAATTTTGTTAAATTAAATGCTTGTTTTGTAATAAATCTAAGAGAATTTCCAATTCCACATGATTTTGCATAACTAATTAGAGTTTTAATTGATGCCGGCCCAGGAATACCTGCATGTATTGGCAATTTGTTTCCAAGTTTTTTTAGATGTTTTTCCCATTCAATGAGTGATTTTGCTTCAAAAAAAAACTGGGTTGCTAAAAACATTTTAAAATCAACATTATTTGAAAATTCATTTTTTTGCTTTATAGCTAAATCTAAATTTTCATTAGATATATCTGGACTCCCCTCTGGATGTCCAGCAACACCAACATGTTTAAATTTAAACTTTGAAAGCAAATCTGTTTTAAGAACATCCATTGATGAAGAAATTTCACCAGCTTGATTTCCTCCCCCACCTATAATAAGTATTTTTGAGCAACCTGACTCATTGGCAAGGTCACCAATGTATTTTTCGAGATGATTATAGTCAATAATTGTTCTTGCAGGTAAATGAGGAACAACATCATATCCTTCTAAATTCAACTTTTTTGCGGTTTGTATAACATTTTTATATTTTTCATCAGGTAAATAAGTAATGTATACATTATGATTTTTATTTAGGAATTCTGAAAAATTTCCATATTTTTCGTATATATTTGGCGTTGTTTCAATAGAATAAGTATTAAGAAAATTCTTAACAATATTTATAGTTTCTTTAGACATTATTATGAATATTTTTATATTAATTAATTAAATGAACAACAACTACTTTACCATAATTACCTTTTATCAATTCAAAAAAAATATTAACCAATTGGAGTTAATTTCAAAACTCAAATATTTTTGTAAATTCAATAAAATAAAAGGAACCATATTGATTGCAGATGAAGGAATCAATGGAACAATAGCATCTTTGCAAAAAAATATTGATGAATTTATTTCAATATTAAATGATTTTAGTTTTCTTGATTTAAATCTTAAAACATCAAAATCTAAATATATGCCTTTTCAAAAACTAAAAATTAGAAAAAAAAATGAGATTGTAACTTTTAGAACAAAATTTTCAGATCCAGAAAAAATATCTGGCAAGAAAATTAAATATGATAAATGGAATTATTTATTAAAAGACAAAAATACAATTATTATTGATGTTCGAAATCAGTTCGAAATAAAAATTGGTACTTTTGATGGCGCAATCAATCCACAAACTAAAAGTTTTAGTGAGTTTAAGTCTTATGTAAAAAACAATCTCAATAATTCAAAACATAAAAAAATAGCAATGTTTTGCACTGGAGGTATTAGGTGTGAAAAAGCATCTTCTTATATGATCATGAAAGGCTTCAAAGATGTATCTCAACTTGATGGAGGTATAATTAAATATTTAGAAAAAATTCCAGAACAAAAATCATTATGGAAGGGTGAGTGTTTTGTTTTTGATAATAGAATATCTATCAAAAATGAATTAAAAGATGGATCTTACAAAATGTGTCATGCTTGTCGACAACCATTAAGTGTTAGAGAAACAAAATCAATACATTATATACCTGGTATATCTTGTCATTATTGCTATAATAAAATATCAAACGAAAAGAAAAAAAAGTTAAAGGAGCGAAATAAACAAATTTCTCTTTCAAGAAATAAAGGTATTTATAATCGATACATAAAGCAATCAATTTTTGATTATGAGTAAAAAATACTTTATTTCATTTTATAATTCTGTATAGACACTACATGGCAAAAAAAACTTCATTCGCTTTAAAACAATTAGTACCTGAGGAAAATCCAAAAACTGGCACAAAATATATTGTTAGAAAACCTACTAAAGGTCTTAAGGTAGCTGAAAAACTTAGAATGAAGAAATATGACCCAGTGCTTAAAAAGCATGTTTGGTTTGTTGAAAAGAAAATGCCCCCTCATAGCAAATAATTTATTTATCTCTTTAATTTCTTTTAAATTAACATAGTTTAAAATTATGGTATCTAAAATTGGTATACATTGGTTTAGGCAGGATTTGAGATTAGATAACAATCCTTCACTGATATCATTATCTAAAAAAGTAAATAAAATAGTTCCGATCTATATATTGGATTTGAATCAAAGAATTGGCTCAGTATCTAAATGGTGGCTTGAAAATTCTCTTGATAGTTTATCTGATAGTATAACAAAGCAAAAAGGAAAACTTAATATTTTTATTGGTAATCCTGAAAAAATTATATCATCAATTATTAAAGAAAAAGAAATTGAATCTTTTTCATGGAATAGATTGTATGACCCCTATTCAATCAAAAGAGATACAAAAATTAAATCTCTAATTACTTCAAGTAAAATTGATTGCGATACTCATAATGGTTTTCTATTAAATGAACCATGGAATATTAAAAATAAAAGTGGAACTTTTTTCAAAGTTTTTACACCTTATTGGAGATATTGTGATGAAATAACTAAAAATAGTAATTTTGAAAATAGTAAAAATAATTTTAATTTTACTTCTTTAAAGTTTGCTAAAGAAAAAAATATTTCTGATTTCAAATTAAATAAAAATAATGAACAATGGACAAATAAAATTAAAAAAAATTGGACACCAGGAGAACAAATTGCAAAAAAACAATTAAAAATATATATTAACGATAAAGCTAATAATTATTCTTTAGGAAGAGATAGACCAGATAAAAATTTTACTTCTAAGTTATCACCATATCTTCATTTTGGTGAAATTTCTCCTTTTCAAGTTTATAATGATGTAAAAAATAACAAAAATATAAACTTGGATAATAAAAAAAAATTTCTTTCTGAAATTGGGTGGAGGGATTTTTCTTATAATCTTCTTTATCATTATCCTGATATGACAAATAAACCTATACAATCAAAGTTTAATAAATTTCCGTGGATAAAAAATAATAAACATTTATCATTGTGGCATAAAGGACAGACAGGTGTTCCAATAGTTGATGCGGGAATGAGACAATTATATAAAATAGGATGGATGCATAATAGAGTTAGGATGATCGTTGGATCTTTTTTAACAAAAAATTTATTATTACATTGGAAACATGGTGAAGAATGGTTTTTCGATACTCTGGTAGATGCAGATGTTGGCTCTAATACTGCAGGTTGGCAATGGATTTCAGGTTGTGGAGCAGATGCTAGTCCATATTTTAGAATATTTAATCCAATATTGCAGGGTCAAAAATTTGATCCCGAGGGTGAATATGTTAGAAAATATGTGCCTGAATTAAAGCATGTTCCAAAAAAGCATATTCACAATCCTTGGGAAATGAGCTTAAGTCATCAAGAAGAATATAAATGTAAATTAGGTAAAAATTACCCTTTGCCAATAGTAGATTTAAAAGACTCTAGAAATAGAGCCCTAGCAGCTTTTAAAACAATAAATTAATGTGAAAGAAAAAATTGCTATTATTGGTTCTGGAATTTCAGGTTTAACGGCTGCGTACATATTATCAAATAAATATGAAGTACATTTATTTGAAAAAAATAAAAGACTTGGCGGTCATACTAGAACTGTCTTAATAAATGAATTGTCAAAAAAAATACCAATAGATACTGGTTTTATAGTTTTTAATGAAAATAATTATCCTGATTTAACAAATTTTTTTAAATTACTTAATGTAGAATATAGTGACTCCAATATGTCTTTTGCCGTTTCAAATCAAGTGTCAAATGTAGAATATAGTGGCAAAAACTTAATGACACTTTTTTCAAATTTTAAAAATCTATTTTCTTTAAATTTTTTAAAAATGATTTTTGAAATTAAAAGGTTTTATAAAATATGTGAAAATCTAGAAACCTCTAATATTGATAATCAAAAAACATTAGAAGAATTTTTACATTCAAATAAATTTTCAAATTATTTAATTAATTATCATATTATGCCTATGATATCATCTATTTGGTCAAGTGATATCAAAGATGTAAAAAAATTTCCACTCATTACATTTATTGAATTTTTTAAAAATCATTCATTATTTAAAATAAAAAAAAGACCAAAATGGAAATTTGTAAAAGGAGGCAGTAATGAATATATAAAAAAAATTATTAGTAAAAAATTATTTTATTATAATACAAACTTTAGTATATCTAAAATAATTAGAGACAAAGATTCAATTAAAATCTTAAGTAATAATAAAAATATACTAAGATTTGATAAAATTGTACTTGCTGTTCATGCAAATCAGGTCTTAAGTTTATTAGATAATCCAACTGAAAAAGAAACAAAAATCTTTTCTAAATTTAAATATTCAATGAATTCAGCATATTTACATTGTGATAGCTCACTAATGCCTAGATCAAGATATGCATGGTCTAGCTGGAATTTTTTAAATAGTTCTTCAAGTAAAAAATTTACACTTACGTATTGGATGAACTTATTGCAAAAACTCCCCACTAGTAAAAATTATTTTGTTACCATTAATCCATATAAAATTCCAAAAGATGTTATTGATAAAAAAAATTTCGCGCACCCTATTTATTCAAGTGAAACTCTTAGTGCTCAAAAAGAGGTTATGCAAGTTCAGGGTTTAAATAATACATATTTTTGTGGAGCTTATCTTGGTTATGGGTTTCATGAAGATGGGATACAGTCATCAGCTTACATTGCAAATTTACTTAATTGTGATTTACCTTGGAAGAGAGCAAAAAATTTTTATAATAGATTAAAGGTTAACGTAGAATGATTTCACAAATATTACTATCCAAAATTATCCATAAAAGATTTATTCCTTTTAGCCATACCCTTAAATATAATGTTCCAAGCTTTTTTCTAAATCTTGATGAAATATATAATCTAAATTCAAAACATAAATTTTTTTCATTAAACTCTTTTAATGTTTTTTCTTTCTATGAATCTGATCATGGTTATAGAGACAAACGTTCAATTAAATTATTTGTTGAGGAGTCTCTTAAAAAATATAGCATTCCATATAATAATTTAAGTGTTATGATTTTATGCTTTCCTAGAATTTTTGGATATGTATTTGATCCTTTATCAATAATTTACTGTTATGACTCAGATAAATTAATATCAATTCTTTATGAGGTAAAAAATACTACAAATGAACAACATACTTATATCTTTAAATGCGATGCAAATTCTAAAAATTTTAAACTTCAGCACGAATGTTCAAAACAATTTTATGTATCTCCTTTTATAGAGATGGAAGCACATTATAAATTTTTTAATAAAATGTTTGATGGTCAAATAAACATTAGTATTGATCTTTTTGATAAGAATAATAATAAAATTTTAACTGCATCACAATATGGTAAATTTATTGATTTAAATTCAAAAAATATGATTAAATTTATATCGTATAATCCACTTTTAGGCTTTAAGGTTATGATTGGAATTCTATATGAAGCATTTAAAATAGTTATTAAAGGTGGTAAATTTTATGCTAGAAAAAAGAAACCTAATGATACTATAAGTTATGAAGGTAATTTATAAATGAATTTTTTTAAAACTAATGCAGATAAAACTGTTGAAAAAATACTCTCTAATTTTTTATCTAAAATTAACTACGGTAGTTTGGATGTTTTGTTTCCATCTGGCAATAGAAATACTTTTTCTGGTAAAGAAAAGGGTCCCTCTGCATCTATAAATATACATAATTATACTTTTTTGAACTATATTTTAAAGCGAGGCTCTGTTGGTTTTGCTGAGGCTTATATAAATAAGGTTTATTCAACTAATAATTTAACAAATCTTTTAATGTTATCACATAAAAATGAGAAATATTTCTTAGAAAGTATCAATTCAAATATAATCTACTTAGCTTTTTCAAAAATAAAACATTTTTTAAATAATAATACTAAATCCCAAAGTAAAAGAAATATAAGATATCATTATGACTTAGGAAATAAATTTTATGAACAGTGGTTGGATAGAACAATGACTTATTCATCAGCAATATTTGATAAAAAAAATACTAGTTTATCTGAAGCACAAGTTAATAAATATAAAAAAATTGCAAACTCTCTTAAATTGAATGAAAATTCACAAACTTTAGAAATTGGTTGTGGATGGGGTGGATTTTCAACTTATGTGGCAAAAAAATATAATTGTAAAGTTGATGCAATTACAATTTCTAAAGAACAATTTAATTACACTTCTAAAAAAATTCAAAAAGAAGGTTTAGGTGAAAAAGTTTTTGTTCATTTTAAGGACTATAGAGATGTAAATACTAAATATTCAAACATAGCTTCGATTGAAATGTTTGAAGCTGTAGGAAAAGAATACTGGTCTAATTATTTTGAAATAATTAAAAATTCATTGTCATATCATGGTCAAGCTGCTTTACAAATTATTTCTATTGATGAAAAAAGAGCTGAAGATTATCAATCAAGACCAGATTTTATCCAGCAATATATTTTTCCTGGAGGAATGTTACCAACTAAAAAGCAACTAGAATTAAGTGCTAGAGATGTTGGTTTAAAATGTCTTGAGGTATTAAGCTTTGGTCAATCTTATGCGAAAACATTAAATATTTGGAATACACAATTTCAAAAGTCTTGGAAAGATTTATCCAAACATGGATTTGATGATAAATTTAAAAGAATGTGGGAATACTATTTTTCTTACTGTGAAACTGGTTTTTTGAGTAATTCTACTGATGTATCACATTTTTTAATAAAAAAATAACGATGAGTAAAATTAAAGTATTTTTTACTTTAACAGGTTATCAAATAACATGGCTAACATGTATTTTTGGAGAATTAAAATTTTCTAAACCTAACTTAGGTTTATATGTTGGAATTATTTATTTACTAATTTTTTTTTATTATAATAAAAATAAAATTAATTTTCTCAAGATTGCAATACCAATATCTTTATCTGGCTATCTTTTTGACTCTATTATGGTTTATTTTAAAATATATGAATTTAACGATCAAATCTTGCTTGGAACATTGCCTATATGGATGATTACATTGTGGTTAAGTTTTTCTACTTTATTTGATGAAATACTAGTCTTTTTAAAAAATTATAAAATACTGGGATTATTTTTAAGTTTACTTGGGCCACTAACATATTATCTTGGGGTACCTATTGGGATAATAAATATATCTAATTTGCAATTATTTATAACATTTATGGTTATTTTTTGGATTTTACTTATGCTTTTTTATCTAGAATATATTTTAAAAAAATTTTAAGACTCAGAAGTATCTTTTTTTGTTCTTGTTCTATTTAGAGTTTTTTCTAAATCTTTGTAAGTGCACAAACCAACATCCATTGGACTTTTGGCTTCAAGAATGGCTTCTCTGTATGTTCCATTTCTTATAGCTTCAACTGTATTTTTTGTTGAACCTGTTAACCGTGCTATTTGTGAGCTACTTAATTCTGTTGGATATCTTTTTATTAACCATAATATAGCGTATGGTTTTTCTTGTCTTAGAGAAAGTGGAGTGTATTTTGTATCTTTTTTTCTTGGCCTTAGTTCATCAATAATTGATGATTTAATTAATTTTAGATTTGCTGTCGCATCTTTTTCACATCTTTCAATTTCCTCTTTTGTCAATTGATTATTATCAACTGGGTCATAACCTCTCATTCCAACTGCGACATCACCATCAGCTATTCCTTGAACCTCAAGTTCATGTAAACCGCAAAATTCTGCAATTTGATTAAAAGACAAAGCTGTATTTTCTACAAGCCATATTGCTGTTGCTTTTGGCATTAGTGGATATTTCATAATTTTCCCTTATAATATAAAAATTTAATATAGATATAAAATAATTATTGATATGAGTGATTTTTTTGAAATTGATGAAAAGAATAAAACAATTAAAATTTTAAAATTAGATGAATTTAGTGTTGAGGATCTTAATAAATATATTGAAGAGCTAAAAAAAGAAATCAATAGAGTTAAATTAGAATTACAAAAAAAAGAAAATCTTAAAATTGATGCTGAAAAGTTTTTTAATAATTGATTATTTTATTTTAAGGCCTTTGAAACGTTTTTGGAATCTGGCTACTTGACCTTCAGTTTCATTTAAACTAGACTTACCTCCTGTCCACGCAGGATGAGATTTTGGATCAATATCAAGTTTTAATGTATCTGATTCTTTTCCCCAAGTTGATCTTGTTTTAAATGTTGAACCATCAGTCATCACAACATTGATTTCATGATAGTCGGGATGAATTTTCTTTTTCATAAAAGTTCTTATATTTATTTAGTTTTCAAAGTAAAGAGAGTTTTTTCTGCATTTCTAAATGAATTTTTGTATTGCTTGCCAATATTTCTCTTGAATCAATCGTCCATTTTTCCCCATTAACTCTTGAAATTTTTCCACCAGCTTCTGTTACTAAAAGCACACCTGAAGATATATCCCATAGATTTATATCTTTTTCCCAAAATCCATCGAACTTTCCTGATGCAACATATGCCAAGTCAAGGGCTGCTGATCCAAGTCTTCTAATTCCTGCTGTTGATTTTAAAATTTCATCAATTTCTGACAAATAATTATCATAGATTCCATTTCCAAATGGTAAACCAGTTCCGATTAAGGACTCTGATAAAATTGTTCGGTTAGAAACTCTAAGTCTTCTGTTATTGCACCATGATCCCTTACCTTTTGAAGACCAAAAAAACTCATTTAGTATTGGGTTATATATTATACCATCAGTAATTTCATTATTGGCTATTTTAGCAATAACAATACTTACGTGAGGTATGCCATGAATAAAATTTGATGTACCATCTATAGGATCTATTATAATTATATTTTCATCCCCTTTAATTTCACCAGCTTCTTCAGAGATATATGTATAATTTGGAAAATAATATTTAAGTGTTTCCAATAAATTTTTTTCAACTTTGAGATCTGCATTTGTAACAAAGTCACCAATGCTTTTTGAGTGTATTTGTAAATTCTCTATTTCACCAAAATCTCTGATCAGAATTTTACCTGCTTTTTTTGCAGCTTTTTCAAAAATATTTATTATTGCAGGTTGCATTAGTTTTTTGCTTTTTCAATATAACTACTATCTGTTGTGCTAATGACTATTTTATCATTAATAGCTATAAATTGAGGAACAGTTGTTTTTATATTTCTCTCTAGTATTGCTGGTTTATAAGACGATGCAGCAGTTTGCCCTTTAACTACACCCTCAGTTTCAACAACTTTAAGGACTATACTATCAGGAAGCTCTAAACCAACGGCTTTTTCATTATAGAATTGTAAAATTACATTGTCATTCTCAACTAAAAATTTTGATTGTTCAACGGTAATTAAATCAGAACCTATTTCAATTTGTTCGTATGTTTGTTGATCCATAAAAATATAAGAATGATTATCTTTATATAAATATTGAAAATCTTTTTCGTCTAAAATTGCTCTTTCAACAGACTCAGCTGATCTAAATCTACTATTCATTTTTGTTCCTTCTTTAATTTCTTTGAGTTCGGCTTGAATATAAGCGCCACCTTTACCTGGTTGTGTATGTTGAGTTTTTAGAACTTTCCACAATTTATTTTCTATTTCTAAAATATTTCCAACTTTAATTTCATTTCCATCTATTTTCATAAGCTTAAATTTTATTTTTTTATTTTAGAAATATCTACTACATCAAAATCAGGATTTAATAAAACTTTATTTTTTTTTGCTATTTGATTAATTTTTTTTAATATTATTTTATTTGTTTTTAATTTTAAATAATCAATATTTTCTCTTAAGATTAATATTGACAAACCATAATCTGTTCCACAGTCAACATAATATTTAATATTGAAATTCTTATAGTTTGTTTTATTGAAATTGATAAATGTTTTTAACCAATCAATTCCCAAACCTTCTATTAGATAATTTTTTATATAAATTATTACAATTTCTTTGTTGCTTTTCTCTCCTATTAACTTTTCAAATTGTAAATAAGTATTAATTGCATAACATTTTTTTTTTGACACTATAAAAATTTTTTAAGATTAACCATAGTGTCTACCATTCTATTTGAAAATCCCCATTCATTATCATACCAAGATAAAACTCTACA
>MDSW01147153.1_pt1 | contig 11821 bp, 15 predicted proteins | sample 811171 | NCBI WGS metagenome assembly MDSW01 (sample SAMN05326641, study PRJNA326480) | marine metagenome | isolation source: seawater | place: Atlantic Ocean: North West | collected 2012
GCTGTTGAGTTAGCTAAAGATTGGAGAAGTGATAAATTTTTAAGAAGATTAGAAGCATTAATGGCAGTAGCAGATAAAAATCACAGCTTTATAATTTCTGGGACTGGAGATGTTTTAGAGCCAGAAGATGGAATAATTGGAATCGGTTCTGGAGGAAATTATGCTCTTGCAGCTGCAAAAGTATTAATTGAAACTGATATGAAAGCAGAGGAGATAGCAAAAAAAGCTTTAAAAGTAGCATCAGACATCTGCGTATTTACAAACAATAATGTAACAATGGAAAAAATTTAAATGTCTAAATCAAAAAAAGAGTCTAATTTAAAACTAGTCAAAGGATCTAAATCTGATAGCTCGAAGGTAAGTGCTCTTTCTCCAAGGGAAATAGTTTCAGAGCTAGATAGATATGTTATTGGTCAAAAAGAAGCTAAAAAAGCTGTTGCTGTTGCTTTAAGGAATAGATGGAGAAGGCAAGCTCTTACAGATGAAATGAGAGATGAAGTATTACCAAAAAATATTTTAATGATCGGCCCTACAGGAGTAGGAAAAACAGAAATTTCTAGACGACTTTCAAAATTAGCTGAGGCACCATTCATAAAAGTTGAAGCAACAAGATTTACTGAAGTTGGATATGTTGGTAGAGACGTGGAACAGATCGTAAGAGATTTGATTGAAATTGCTATAGCAATGGAAAGAGAGAGAAAAAGAAAAGAAGTTAAAGCTAAAGCTGAATTTAAGGCAGAGGAAAAAGTTTTAGATGCTTTGGTGGGGAATAAAGCAAGTGTTGCTACAAGAGAAAGTTTTAGGAAAAGACTAAGAAATGGTGACTTAGACAATAATGAAATCGAAATAGAAGTTCAGGATGCATCATCTGGACTACAAAGCTTTGAAATCCCTGGAATGCCCGGAGGAAACGTTGGTATGGTTAATCTTGGAGATATCCTAGGAAAATCTATGGGAAATAAAAAAGGTAAAAAGAAAAAGATGACTGTTAAAGAGTCTCACGGAATTTTAGTTGCTCAAGAATCGGATAAAATGATTGAGGAAGACAAAATTATTAATGCAGCCAAAAAAGCTACTGAGGAAAATGGAATAGTATTTCTTGATGAAATCGATAAAGTTTCTGCAAGAAGTGACAGGATAGGTGGTGACGTTTCTAGAGAAGGAGTTCAGAGAGACTTGTTACCACTAATAGAAGGAACAACAGTTAGCACGAAACATGGGCCTATAAAAACTGACCATATTCTATTTATTGCATCAGGAGCCTTCCAATTAGCAAAACCGTCGGATCTCTTGCCAGAATTACAAGGTAGATTGCCAATTAGAGTAGAACTGAATGCATTAAATGAAGATGATTTCAAAAGAATTCTTAAAGAGCCAGATAATAGTTTAATAAAACAATACAAAGCTCTTTTAAAGACCGAAGATGTCAATCTTGAATTTTCAGATGATGGAATTGATATGCTTGCAAAAATATCAGCAGAAGTAAATTCATCAGTAGAAAATATTGGTGCTAGACGACTTCATACTATTATTGAAAAAGTTTTAGATGATATCAGTTTTAATGCCACCGATAAAGCTGGTGAAACTGTTACAGTAGATAAAAAATTTGTTCAAGACAACTTAGGCAATTTAGTTAAGGATACAGATCTGTCAAAATTTATATTATAAATTTTTCATTTTAATCAGTATAGCGCCAGAACCACCATCTTCAATATTTGCCTCTTTGATGGATATAACTAATTTATTCAATTCGTCGTTAGATTTTATGAATTCAGGAACTGAATATTTGAGTTTTCCTAGATCTTTAGATGCGTAAATATCTTTTTCATTTGTTGAATGTAATCCTTTTCCAGTAATTAGTAATATTTCTTTGTATTTGCTTTCTTTACAGTAAAGCAAGATTTCTCTAACCTTGCGATTAGCATCATCAAGAGTTAATCCATGTAGATCGAATTTAAATCTTTCTGGTCTTAAGTTTTTATTAAAATTTTTTTTTTCTTTATCGTATATACCCGAAGGGTTTTTAATATACTCTTTCCAAACTCTCGCGTTATTTTGAACTTCGTCTTTCTTCTTGGTCACTAATTAATAATTTCAGATAGGTACCAATTAGGATTTTTTTGGTTAACGTTTCTTGTAAATTTCCAATTGTCTGAAACAAATTTTATTTTATCTGGATTTCCCTCTATAACCTTATTTTCTTTATCTTTTTTAACAGAAATAACTTCAGCTGCAAATTTTACAGTTGCGAACAAGTTGTCTTTAATTTTCTCGTATTTTTCGACTGAAGACTCTTTCACTCCAATAAAAGTAAACTCGGATTTAATATTTTCTTTATTTCTAGCTTTAATAGCATCAGAGAAATTAGAAAACATATTAGGGGAAAGCAATGATTTTAATTTAATCAAATCTCCTGTTGCAAAAGAAGTAAGAATAGTTTCATACGCTATTTCAGCTCCCTTAAGAAATTCTTTTTTATCCTTACCCTCTAGAATTTCTAAATTCTGTTTTTTTGGTTCAATATCTTTTTTAGGAATTCTGAATTTCTCTTCGTCAAAAGTTGGATAAACTTTTGTCTCATGCCCAGTTTTTCTCCCTAGGATACTTCTTAATCGAAGGATTATAAAGCCTGCGATCATTCCTAATAAAATTATATCTAAATAGCCAAAACTATTACTCATAATTTGATAAATATACATGAATAATATAATTTTGTATCAGACAAATGAACACATTTTTATTAATTTTTATTGGCATACCAGCTCTAGAGATATTTTTATTAATCAAAATTGGGGGAGAAATTGGGGCATTGAACACAATTTCTTTAATATTACTAACTGCCGTTATAGGGATCTTTTACGCGAGAATTCAAGGTATTCAAACTTTAAGATCTGGAATAATAAATCTATACCAAAACAAAACTCCAATATACGAATTAATCACGGGTGCATCGATAGCTTTTGCAGCATTGCTATTAATCATTCCTGGTTTTTTTACTGATTTTTTAGGTTTTTTATTATTGATACCGCTATCTAGAAATTTTTTATTTAAGTTTTTTTTTAAAAGTTCAACACCAATAAAAAAAAGGGACAAAAAAATGATACAATCGATGGAGAAATAATAAGTAAGGATAAAGATGAGTTATAAAATTGTTGGAAAATATATCAAAGATTTAAACTTCAGCATTCCAAATACAAAATCTTTTTATTTGCTTTCCAAAAATATTGGAAATTATAAAATAAATATTGATATTAAAAGCAATCAAGTAAATCAAAATATAATTGAAGTATTAACATCACTAAGCTTAACTTCTCCTAAAGATAATTTTGAAAAAATAAATACCAAAGTTGTTTATGCAACCGTTATAGAGTTATCTAAAAGCGAACTAGGAAAAAAGGAAATGGAAAAGATTATTTTGATTGATGTGCCGTCTCAAATATTTAGTGAACTTAGAGGAATTTTTGTAGATTTGTTTGAAAAATCAGGATTTAAAGATGTTAAAATAAGTCAAAAAGTGGATTTTGAAAAACTTTATACTATGAGAAAAGTTCAATAAAAGTTTTTTTTAAGATCCTTTTTTAAAAACTCTTTATGCATTTTAATTTCTAAGTCAGTGATTTTTAAAATCTCTTTATTGTAATCTCTATTTGTTATCTTACGTTTATCAGCATTATTGGTGGAAAGATTAAATTTTGGTTCTTTTACATCTAAGAGATTTATATATACTTCTCTTAACAACTCGCAATCTAATAAGGCATTATGTTTTACTCTTCTGGAAAGATCTATATTAAATTTTTTGCATAAAGCATCCAAGGAATTAGAGCTTCCTGGAAACTTATTTCTGGCTACTTCGAGAGAGTCGATCACTTTATTTTGATCTATAATATTTTTATTTATTGCACTTAGCTCTCCATTTAGAAAGCTTAAATCAAAAGGAGCGTTATGTATAATTATTTTTTTTTCTTTCACAAAATTTAAAAATTCATCGACAATTTTATCAAATGTTTCCTTATCATTTAAAAAATTCTTGGAGTATCCATGTACTTTGAATGCCTCGTCAGGAATATCCCTTTTTGGATTGATAAGTTTATGAAAGATTCTTCCGGTAGGGATTAAATCTTTAGTTTCTATGCAAGCAATCTCTACAATTTTATGGCCATCTTTAAAAGATAGTCCTGTAGTTTCAGTATCTAAAAAGATTTCATACATATCTACTAAATATATCTAATAATTTTTTTTTTAAAATCTTTAAATTATTTTCATTAACAATTATATGATCGCAATATTTGATTTTTTTTTTATCGGGGATTTGTTTTTTATCTAAGGTATTAAATAATTTTTCATCTCCGCCCTTAGTCTTAAATCTTTTTAGCCTGACACTTCTTTTTGTTTTTATGAAAAAGATAATATCAAAATTTTTCATGAGTTTACTTTCTACTAGCAAGGGAATTTCAAAAAAAACAAATTTTTTACTTTTATTTATTTTTGCAAATTTTAACATTTCTTTTCGAACTAGGGGATGAATAATTTTTTCCAGCTTTTTAATATTAGTTGAATTCTTTATTATTTTATTTTTTAAAGTTTTTTTCAAATTTATGTGATTACTAATGGCAAATTTACGTAAAATAAGTTTTTTAAAATTTTTTTTCTTATACAAATTTTTTACTACATTATCAGCACTAAATAATGGTCCGTTTTGTGATGATAATATTTTACTGGCTGTTGTTTTGCCTGAGGCTAATGAACCGGTTATTCCTATTCTTTTCATTTAAGTTTTGACAATAAAAGTTCTACTAGTTTTTGATCAATTTCTGGATTAACTTTATTCCATAAGTAAAAAGCTTTCTGCCCTTGATAAATAAACATATCAAGACCATTGAACACTTTTATTTCTTTTTCCTTAAGATGTTTAAGTGTATTTGTCTCTAGCGGATTATAAACTGTATCAATATAAATCAAGTTATTTTTAACATTGTCAAATTTGAAATCAAAATCCTGGTTTCCTTTTAACCCTAAGCTCGTTGCGTTAATAATTATATCAAAATTTACTAATTCATCTTTAAGGTTGGACCAATCAATTATATTTATTTTTTTGAATTTTTTTTTCAAAAAAATACACTTCTCTTTAGTTCTGTTTACTATAGATATCTCCCTTACTCCGGATTTTTCTAACGAAAGAATAACTGATGGAGAAACACCGCCAGCTCCAATAATTAAGGCTTTCTTGTTTGATATGTTATCAACCTCCTTTAAATATGCTGCTTGTAACCCGAACACATCTGTATTTTCTCCAATTACTGTATCTTGGTCGTTAAGATAAATTGTATTCACTGAGCTAGTTATTTCAGCATCATTTACTATTAAATCTAAGAAAGGAACAATTTTCTGTTTGAAAGGTAAAGTAATATTTATTCCACTATAGCTTTTATTCCTTATTTGTTTCACTAAATCTTGTAATTCAGAATCTTTAACATTTAAAATTGAGTATTCAGCATCTATCCCATACTTATTAAACCAATAGTTATGAAGAACCGGCGATAAAGAATGTGAGATTGGGTTTCCTATTATTGAATATTTTTTTTTCATTTTTTATATTGTTTAATATAATTGATAATATCTTTGATTGGCAAACCCATTATTGAACTCAGATCTCCTTTTATGTACTCGAATAACTCTAATCCGTCAGCCTCCACTTGATAAACTCCGTAAGCTAGTAAGGTTTGTGTTTTAATTTTACTTAAATATTTTTTAAGTTGAATGTCAGTAAATTTTTTCATTTTAAGCTCAGAAGTATCTGAATGGTTCCATAGCATAGCACCATTTTTAGAAATACAAACGGAAGTTATCAAATAATGTTTTGAATTATTAAGTTTTTTTAAAATTTTCAAAGCTTCATCTCTAGACTTAGGTTTGTTTATCAATTTATTATTTAAAGAAATAACACTATCGGCTCCTAAAACTAATATGTTTGGTTTTTGATTGCTAACTTTAATTGACTTTATCTCTGCTAAATTCTTAGAAATTAACATTGGATCTGCTCCTTCACTTATTAAAGAAGCTTTAACCTCGTCTTCATCAACATTAGATAATACAACATCACAATCAATATTATTTTTATCTAATATTTCTTTTCTCACTCCACTTTTTGAGGCTAAAATTATTTTCATCTATTTTTTTTAATTTCTATAATTTTTAATATTGATGCAGCTGTTTCCTCTACAGATCTCCTTGTAACGTCAATAGCTGGCCAATTGTTTTTTTTAAAAAGCTTTTTTGACTCGCTAACCTCTTTTTTTATGAATTCTAGATCAGTATAGTCTTTTATTTGTCGTTCATTCATAATTGCTACCCTATTACGTCTAATATCCGCCAACCTTTCTGGATCAGCTAATAAACCAATTACACAGGCTTTTGTATTTTGTGATAAGTTTTGAGGAAATTTTTGACCTAAAACTAAAGGTATATTGATTGTTTTAAACCCTCTATTTGCTAGATAAATAGATGTTGGGGTTTTGCTTGTTCTACTTACACCCAATAAAATTACATCTGCACTTTCAATATCATCAATCTTTTTCCCATCATCATGGGCCATCGTAAATTGAATCGCTTCGATTCTTCTGTAGTAGTCATCATCCAAAACGTGTTGGGCACTTGGTTTATGAATAGCCTTTTGATTTAACAACTTCGAAAAGCTTAATATTAAGTTGCCTAAAATACCAAAACATGGAACTTTTTTAATTTCACTTTTGTTAGCTAAATACTTGGCAAGTTTAGTTTCAACAATTGTATACAGGATGAGTGAATTTTCTAATGTTTCACATTCTTCGATAATTTTATCTATTTGTTGCTCGGTTCTGACAAAAGCAAATTCTTTTTTTTCGTATTCAAAATTCGCAAATTGAGATTTTAGGGAGAGAAAAATTCTATCTAAAGTTTCACCAGTGGAGTCAGACACAAGATATACATTGTATTTTTGGTTCATATTTTTGTTAATAAGTAATTAGTAAACTTCATTTTTCCACTTCCTTTGCAAAAACTGTAAAAAAGGTTAACATTAATTAACACCATTTAAACATTTAATTAGATGTTAATAACGTTGTTTTACTAATGTTTATAAGATTAATAAAGTCTACAAAATTGCAGTTTTTTAGCAAAAATTATAAAGTTACACATGTATATTAGATGAATAAAAAGTTATGTATTCTATTAACAGCCCCTAGTGCATAATCTACTTTAAAAAAAAATTATTATTATGAGTAACCTAAAAGATATTTTGATAAATAAAAAAACTTGTAAATCCGTATGGTTTATGAGACAAGCAGGAAGATACTTACCTGAATTTAGAAAAATTAGACAATTAAATCAAAATTTTATCAATCTTTGTTTAGATAGCGATTTGAGCTCAGAAATTACTCTACAACCTATAAAAAGGTTTGATTTGGACTCTGCAATAATTTTTTCTGATATTCTACTTGTGCCTTATGCTTTAGGTCAAAATGTAGACTTTTCCAAAAACAAAGGTCCTAAATTAAGCAAGTTTGAAGTTAAGACTTTTCTAAAAGTTACCGAAAAAGAATTTACTAAAATCCTCAACCCAATTTATAGGGCGATTGAGATAACAAGAAAAAGATTAGATGAAAGTAAATCTTTAATTAGTTTTATTGGAGCACCTTGGACATTACTAATTTATATGTTTGATCTTAAAAAAGAGAATGAATTAAAATTTGAAACTTTAGAAAAAGAGAAAATAGAAATTCTGCATGTAAAAGAAAAACTAATTAATTTTCTATGTATTCACATTAGAAATCAAATAAATGCAGGATCTGATGTTGTTCAAATATTCGATTCATGGGCGGGTCTATTACCAGATGAGAACTTTAATGAATTTTGTTTAGAGCCAAATAAAGAAATAGTAGAATTTTGTAAAAAGGGCAAAATACCATCGATATGCTTTCCAAAAGGAATTAAAGGAAAGTATGAAACATTTAATAAGATTGTAAAATCTGAAGGAATTAATATAGATGCAGATGTTGATCCTGAATGGGCTAAGCAAAAATTGAAAAATGTTGTATTACAAGGTGGACTTAATCCAAAATTCCTTCTTGACCCAGAGGAGCATATTTTCAAAAAAGCAACGAAATATATAGAAACTTTTAAAGATACCCCTTATATTTTTAATTTGGGGCATGGGTTACTTCCACAAACAGATCCTGATAAAGTAAGTAAGCTTGTGAATTTTTATAGGAATTTTAAATGAATAAAGATCATCCAGAGGTAAAGTTTGGTAAAACAGGTGTTCTAATTATAAATTTAGGCACACCAGATTCGACCAATTGGTGGGACATCAGAAAATATTTAAAAGAATTTTTATCAGATAGAAGAGTAATAGAAGTAAACCCGATTGTTTGGAAAGCAATTCTCAATATCTTCATATTAACTTTTAGGCCATCAAAAACAGCCCACGCTTACAAACAAATTTGGAGAAAAGAAAGCAATGAGTCTCCATTATTATATTTTACAAAAAATCAGGCAGCAAAGCTTAGTAGTAAAATAGGCAATGATAAAACAATTATAGACTTTGCAATGAGATATGGTAATCCAAGTATAAAATCAAAGCTTAACAGTCTTAAAGAAAATGGTTGTGAAAATATAATTGTTTTGCCTTTATATCCACAATACGCAGCACCAACCACCGCAACTGTGTGTGATGAGATTTACAGATCTTTAATGCAAATGAGATGGCAACCAAGTTTACAAATTATACCTCATTATGAGAGCGAACCTCTCTATATTGAGGCCCTGATAAAAAGTATTGAAAAAAAAATTAAAGAAATTGATTGGAAGCCGGATCTAATTATCTCATCGTATCATGGTATCCCAAAATCTTACTTTGACAAAGGAGATCCTTATCACTGCTATTGTCATAAAACCACCAGGCTAATTAAAGAAAAATTTAATAAGATAAACATACAAACCACTTTTCAATCAAGATTTGGACCACAAGAATGGCTGACTCCTTACACTGACAAAACCTTAGAAGTTTTACCTGAACAGGGGATTAAGAATTTACTCGTAATTTGTCCTGGATTTGCTTCTGATTGTGTTGAGACTCTAGAAGAAATAAATATACAGGGCAGAGCCAGCTTTATGGAAAAGGGCGGCAAAAATTTTGATTTAATACCTTGTTTGAATGATAATTCAGATCACATCAAATTATTTGAAAAATTAATTTTAAAGTACTTGTAAAATGAATTTTTATCTTCTATTTAAATCATTACATTTGATCTCAGTTATCTCTTGGATGGCTGGATTATTATACCTGCCAAGAATTTTTGTTTATCACTCTGAGGCTTACCATGATTCCCAACGAGAAATATTTAAAACTATGGAGAGGAAGCTTTATAATTACATTATGATGCCAGCAATGTTGCTTTCTTGGCTATTTGGCATTTTGCTCTTACATAGTCTTGGATTCTCCGTTTTTTTAGAGCTGTGGATGCAGGTAAAAACTCTTGCAGTTATTATTTTAACTTTTTATCATTTTACTTTAGGAAAATTTCTTAATGATTTTGCTAATGATAATAGTAAAAAAACTTCTAAATTTTTCAGAATATATAACGAAATACCTACAATAATACTGATTGTGGTTATATTTGTAGCAATATTTAAACCACTATAATTAGGGGTTGAATTTTTATTAAAAAGTCATATATTTAAATTACTTTCCTTACCAATTAAATCTCATGAATTTACAAGAACTAAAGCAAAAAAACCCGGCAGAGCTTATTAGTGAAGCTGAAAAACTAGGTATTGAAAACCCAAGTACGTTAAGGAAACAGGAAATATTATTTGCAATATTAAAAAAACTTGCAGAAAGAAATGAACAGATAACAGCTACGGGCGTGTTAGAAGTTTTGCAGGATGGATTCGGTTTTCTAAGAGCAATAGAGTCAAATTATCTTCCAGGTCCAGACGATATATATGTGAGTCCAAGTCAAATCAGAAGATTTGGATTAAGGACAGGGGACTCCGTTGAAGGAGAAATTAGAGGCCCAAAAGATGCTGAAAGATATTTTGCGTTATTAAAAGTGAATAAAATAAATTTTGATGACCCAGACAAAGGTAAAAATAAAATTGCCTTCGATAATTTAACACCTCTTTATCCTAATGAGAGAATTAAGTTAGAAGTAGAAACCACAAAAGTAGAAAAAAAACCCGATAATACTGCTAGGCTCATAGATTTAGTAAGTCCAATCGGTAAAGGACAAAGATCATTAATAGTTTCACCACCAAGGGCAGGTAAAACTATAATTTTACAAAACATTGCCCAATCTATAACCGCAAATCATCCTGAGTGTTACCTTATGGTGCTTCTAATAGACGAGAGACCCGAAGAGGTTACAGATATGCAAAGATCTGTTAAAGGAGAGGTGGTTGCTTCCACTTTTGATGAGCCTGCTTCAAGACACGTTGCTGTTGCAGAGATGGTAATTGAGAAAGCAAAAAGGTTAGTTGAACACAAAAAAGATGTAGTGATATTGTTAGACTCAATTACAAGATTAGGGCGAGCATACAATGCAGTCATTCCTAGTTCAGGTAAAGTTTTAACTGGAGGTGTAGATGCCAATGCTCTTCAAAGACCGAAAAGATTTTTTGGTGCTGCTCGTAATGTAGAAGAGGGTGGTTCATTAACAATTATTTCGACTGCTTTAATAGACACTGGAAGTAGAATGGATGAAGTGATTTTCGAGGAGTTTAAAGGAACCGGCAATTCAGAATTAATCCTAGATAGAAAAGTTGCAGATAAAAGAATTTACCCAGCACTTGACATAACTAGATCTGGCACAAGAAGAGAAGAATTGCTTTTTGCTAAAGATGAGCTTTCAAAAATGAATGTGCTGAGAAGGATAATTAGTCCAATGGGAACAATGGATGGAATTGAATTTCTAATTTCTAAATTAAAGAATACTAAAAATAATTCAGATTTTTTTGACTCAATGAATAAGTCTGCGAATTAATTTATTATTGAACAGTTTGATTGTCGAAATTTACTTCATGTAAATAAAAATTGATTATACTTTTAAGTGTTTCAATCTTATCATCGATTGTCAATGATTCTAAAAGCTTCTGCTTTTCCTCATTTGTTATAGGCGATATCATTGAAAGTGTATTTACTCTCTGTACTTTATTTAACTTCTCAAACTCTTTCCAATTTAACAACAAACCATTTTTTTTGAAAAAAACTTTTGCTTTCGCCATTAGTTCGCTTGTTGATTGTTCTCCTACAACATCTTTTAAATCTTCTTCAAAATTCTTATAATCAACTCTAAACTCTCTATATAATTTATCATTTTTTATCTCTTCTAAGATCTTGAATCGAGTTACACCAGTTAAATTAATCAAAATTCTACCATCCTCGCTTTTCTGAAGGTCACTTATTTTTCCTAAACACCCAATTTTATAAACTTCTTTCCCGCTTTTCTGCGATTGAACCATGCCCATTAATTTATCTTTTTTGTAAGTATCGTTAACTAAATCTAAGTATCTTTTTTCAAATATGTTCAATGGCAGGTTAGTTTTAGGAAAATAGATTACACCACTCAATGGGAATACAGGTATTGTTTCAGGTAAAGATTTCATTTCTTTATATTATATTAAAAATCAATTTTAAACGATAGCGACATTTTATAAAGGTTGACCGCTACTGAGACGTTATAATATACTTATTATTTCGCGGGCATAGCTCAGTGGTAGAGCGTCTCGTTGCCAACGAGAAGGTCGAGGGTTCAAGTCCCTTTGCCCGCTCCAAATTTATGAGTGA
>MDSW01037667.1_pt1 | contig 11820 bp, 9 predicted proteins | sample 811171 | NCBI WGS metagenome assembly MDSW01 (sample SAMN05326641, study PRJNA326480) | marine metagenome | isolation source: seawater | place: Atlantic Ocean: North West | collected 2012
AATACAAAGGTTTTTAATAATAACCTAACATATATTCAAACATATTACTTGAATAGGAACAATATCTTAGGAGAACAAGATGATTTTATGAAAATAATAGTACCAGAATTAGATAGTACAAATAAAGAGTCAGGGTCGTTAATAGGTAGTATTGGTGAAACACAATTAAATTATTTTATTAACAAAGAGCTACTGCGTCCCATTGAAAGAGAGATCGCAGAGAAAGTGGGATTAGAAGACTTACAAATTAATTATAATTTTGGACAAGAGTTAATTAATCCTGAAGAAAATATAAATAATACAATTGGTATTAATGCGATTAAAAATATAACTAATAAATTAATGATTCAAGTAAAATCAGATATCGATATAGCATCTAAACGGGAACAAACAAAGTTTTCAGATTATATTTCTGAAATTGAACTGACGTATTATTTATTACAAAACTTATCTTTTAACTACAGCAATAGTAAAGATAATATCTATGAAGAACAGTTTAAGTCAAAAGTTTCATTAAGGTTTACACATGAATTTTAAAGTAATTAATTTAATGATTTGTATAATATTACTTTCTACCTATTACATTAAGGGTGATGAAAGTATAACGCAATTAGATGATACAAAAATAATCGCAGAGATTAAAATTGAAGGAATATATACTATTCCTAAAAAGGAAATTCCAAAAATTTCAAGCTTTCAAAATAAAATAGGCAATAGAGTCATAAAGCAGTGGACTACTAATGATCTGAAAAAGTTATATGAAACCGGCTACTTTGCAAAGGTTTACGCATCAACCAAAGCGCATAATAATAAATTAGTCTTAATTTATCATGTCATAGAACATCCAATTGTGAATCAAATCAATATTGTTGGCAGTAAAGTAATATCACATAAGAAGTTGAAAAATAAAATTAGATCTAAAAAAAAGCAGCCATTAAATTTGGTATTTATTCAACAAGATAAAAGAATTTTAGAATCATTTTTTCAGAAAAAAGGATACAGTTTATCGCGTATAAGTGAAATCCAATTTAATAATAATCAACTCAACTTTATTGTAAATGAGCCGGTAGTATCAGAGGTGAAATTTGAAGGCCTTAAATTATTAAATAGTGAAGTATTATTGCGCTTATTAGAAACCCAAGCAAATAAACCATTTAATACAGAAATCATGCGAAGTGATCGGGAAAGACTAATAAGGTCCGGTTATTTTTATTCAGTATCTTACCCAGAGTTAGTCCAGGAAATTAATAAAAATCAAGTTATTGTTATTTTTAAACTGAATGAAAGAAAAAAAAGGCGGATTGAATTAGGGGTTGAAAGAGATTCAGAAAAAACAGTAGGTTATATTAAGGGAGTTACAAATCATTTAATATTAACCAGCGATACTTTATCTGGTAAGTTTCAGTTAAATAAATTCGCAGTCAATAAAGAAAGTGCTGAAAATTTATTAAGTAATTATCGCATTAACTATTATCAACCATTCTTTTTAAATCGTTTTAATACAAGCGCCGCAATAAATATATGGCAAGAAGTAAAGATTGGGATTGTATCTGATCAATTGGTAAGTAACACAAGGAATTTGGAGGATATAGTAAGAAAAGGACAAATGTTAACGTGGGGTATTCCAATTAGAAGAGACAAGTTAATCGGAAAGCTAAAGGGAAAACATGAGGAAGTAATACCCAAATATAGTAATACTAATGTGGGGAGATATTCAATTAACGGAATCATATCAGAACTAGCATATTATTCTATTAATTCACGCTTTAAACCTAAATCAGGAAGTTATTGGACGGTACAGCATGAACAAGGGCTGCGTTTTAGAAATTCAGGAATAAGATTTAGTCGTACAACCATTGATGCGGCCAAGTTTGTGTCAATGACGCAAAAAAGTATATTAGGGATGCATTTTAATCTGGGACTATTTAACTCAAAAGAAAATGAAATCAAAACATTTGAATCTGAACAATTTATTATCGGTGGAACATATTCTTTACGTGGATATAATGAAAATAATTATCCGTTTTCAGGTGAAAAAAAAATATTATTTAATATTGAGCTGCGACAAGAGATAGTTAAAAAACTAGAAGGGGTTCTATTTTATGACTTAGGGAATGTATTTAAAAAAGAAGAGAAAGTTGAAATGGGGCAACTTCACTATGGGTATGGAATAGGATTACGTTATTTTACACCAGTGGGTCCTATTCGTCTTGATTTTGCAAAAAATGACAGTGGTGATTATCGGTTTCATTTTGGGTTAGGTCAGTTGTTTTAATAGAAATATATCATGAATTCAAATGGCGTAGTCAGATTTTTTTATCAGATATTTAATTCGATTATAATATTAAGTTAATATTTAAAAAATAAAATTAACTCCAAAAAAATACCACTTTGATAGAAAAGTTACAAGTTAGTTTATTCTATTTAGAATCAAATAGAGAGTTTATGGCACTGTTGGACCGTATAGAGAAGCACTTTCCCCTTTCATAGTCGCCCAAAATTGATTGCCATAATCGAAGTGCCACCATTCATACGGATAGTTTGTAAATCCAACATGAGTCATTAAAGTATAAAGTAAGCGTCGATTGTTACGAATAGTATTATTGATCGGAACGTCGTGATTAATTTTTTCAAATGCAGCGGTATGCGCATAATCTGTAAAGTCATCAAAAGCAGTTCCCATATCCAAGGGTATTCCAGATGCATCTAAAATAGTTAAATCAATAGAGCCCCCAGTATAGTGAGGAAATGGGAATAATGGGTTATCAGAAGGCAGTGAGACAAATTTTTGAGTTAACTTTAAATAGTCTTTATTCGATAAATTGGGGTTTTCATGTTTTATTTTTTGTTTGAATTCATCGAACAACGATTGTTGAACACTCAGGGGACGCCAAGCATCAAAAATAGATATTGAATAGCGATCAGGAAGTTGGTCAATTACACTTAACAGTAAGGGAAGCAGCGCTTGGCGTACATAACATTTTGTTATTGCACCGGAAATATTTTGATGATAATAGACAGGGTTATAGTGGAGGCGGTCATGTTGACCACAAAGATCAATTAATGGGTCATTGTTTTCTTTAATGGGACATTTCTTCCAATCATCAGTCCATTGAGTAAGATCAAAATCAGGAATACTTGGCTGAGAGTCTAATAATTCAAAAGGCATTTTCTAATGCCATCCCTCGAGAGCCTTTAACTAAAAAGTAGTGATCTCGATAATCATTTTTATTTAAAAATTGCTTCAGTTGAGAAACGTCATTAAAGTGATGACAATCAATCATATGTTTATAACGACTAAATAATTGGCCGACTAAAATAACTTGATCAAAGTTTTTTTCTTTAACCAATTCGATTATTTTTTGATGTTCTTTATCTGAGTCGGGTCCTAATTCAAACATATCTCCTAGTATAATTACTTTTTGATCAGCCGGGTAATTTGAAAAGTAACAGAGCATTTCTGACATACTGGAGGGGTTGGCATTATAGGCATCGAGTAAAACGGTATTATCTTGCCATGAAATTACTTGTGATCGATTATTAGTGGGTACATAGTTTTCAATGGCTGATTTTATTTTGTTGATGGGGACATTAAAGTAAAGGCCAATGCAAGCAGCAGCTAAAATATTAGTGCTTTGAAAAGAACCCAGTAAGTGAGAGTTAATATCAGTCGATACCGTTTTTTGTGGCTGATGATGGGTAAGTTTGAGGCTGATTTTTGGGTATTGTTGAGTACATTGACCGGAAGCGGTCACAGCCTTAGATTGGTCAGAAGAATGGGTATAGCAGATAGTATTTATTGCAGTTGCGAGTGAGACTAAGGTCGCATCATCTTGGTTAAGAAATGCAGTCCCGTTAGTTTGAGCAAGATATTCAAATAATTCATTATTAGCGTTAATGACACCACTGAGTGAGCCATAGCCCTCTAAGTGGTCTTTACCACAATTGGTAATAATACCAAATTGAGGTTGAGCAATCTCACATAGTAATTGATGTTCTCCAGCATGATTGGCGCCCATTTCAAGCACTGCAAACTGGCGGTCAGGTGTGATAGATAGAATCGTCAGGGGTAATCCAATATGGTTATTGAAGTTGCCACGAGTTGCAGTAATTCTGTAATCAGATTGCAAAATTGCTGCAGTTAATTCTTTTGTTGTTGTTTTACCATTAGATCCGACAATGGCAATAACGGTGGTATTCGTAAGTTGTTTGCGATGAGTACGCGCTAAATCTTGAAGTGTTAATAAGGTGTTTTCTACTAAAATACAGCGAGAGTCTGTATTAAATTTGGGGTTATCAATGATGGCATAGGACGCTCCTTTTTCAAAGGCGTCATGAATATAATTGTGGCCATCATGAGTTGCGCCAGTTAACGCAATAAAAAGTGAATTTGTTTGGGTGGTACGTGAGTCAATACTAATACTATTGCAAGCTTTAAAAATAGCATAAAGAGAGTCCATACTACTAAAAATTTAATCACTCAATAATAATAGTTGTCAAGATTAGGCATTTCGCGACAGAGCCAAGATAACAAGAACTCATGAGTTAAATTAACCATTAACAAAGTAACAGTGTTTTATAAAAGTAAAAAATTACCACTTGAGAAAGATGGGTAAACCTTTTAAAGTAAAAGAGTCAAATTAATAAAAAAGTAAAAAGGAATGCCATGTCAACTTATGAATCACTAATTAATGAGCTTAATACATTATCAGATCATCATAATGAAGCATTAATTATGGATAGTGTTAAAGATTTAATTCAAATTGGAAAATTAAGAGAGGATGATACGGATCTAAAATTAGTGAATGCCTCTATTAAAGAATTATTAAAATCGTTTGAAGTATTCCATTCTCATAAAGAAAAGCCCAAACTGTGTATTTTTGGTTCAGCCCGAACAAAACCAGATCATCCCAATTATAAAATGGCAGTTGATATTACAAAAAAAATGACGCATTTAGGTTATGATGTGATTACAGGCGCTGGGCCAGGAATTATGGAGGCCGGTAATAAAGGGGCAGAAAATGATTCTGATTTTGGGTTAAATATTTTATTGCCATTTGAACAAACCGCAAATGAATATATTAGAAATTCTGAACGATTAATTAATTTTAAATATTTTTTTACCCGTAAACTAATTTTTATTAAAGAGTCTCAAGCATCCATTATTTTCCCAGGTGGATTTGGGACACATGATGAACTATTTGAAGTATTAACATTAATTCAAACAGGACGGTGTGCGCCACGACCTATTATATTAATTGCCAACCCTGCAAGTGATTATTGGAACCGTTGGCATAAATATGTCAAAGAACAATTATGTGATCGGGAGTATATTTCTGAAGATAATTTGAGTCTGTATGAAATTGTTTCAGATGTTAATATTGCGATTGAGTGGATTCAACATTATTACAGTGTCTATCATTCGATTCGGTATACAAAAGAATTTGCAATGATGAGAATTAATAAATCAGTCAAGCAAACCACATTAGATGAATTATCGGATCAATTTTCTGATATTATTACGAGTGGAAAAATAGAGCAGTATTCTTTATCAGAATTAGAAGATGATTACGATGTTTATCCAGAAAAGCCTCGGCTTGTCTTTAAGTTTGACCAAGAAAACTATGGTAAAATAAATGAAATGATTATTACATTAAATCAGTTAGAGGCCTAAGATGTTTAAATTATGGTTAATTAGTGGGGCGATTGCTGCAATTATGGGGCTAGTCGTTCGTCAAAAACGTAAAAAAGTGCAGGAAAGTAGACCCGAATATGTACGAACCTCAGTACCAGGAGGAGAAGTCGTGATTGATGAGCCAAGTCAAACAGCTAGGAAACCTGCAACCCATCCATTTGAAAAATCAACAGATACAGAGATTAGATCTCCTGGTTAGTGCAATTAGTGACAGTCGTTAAATAGTGGTTTTAGCGTGATTAAAGAGTAGTGGTTTAAGAAATTGACCCGTGTATGAGTCAGAAGATTGCGCCACTTTTTCTGGTGTACCGGTGACCACAATAGTGCCCCCCTCATTTCCTCCTTCAGGTCCTAGGTCAATAATGTGATCGGCACATTTGATAACTTCTAAGTTATGTTCAATTACAATAAGCGTATTGCCAGAGTCTACCAAGCGATTAAAAACAGTCAGTAGTTGGTTAATATCCTGAAAGTGTAGGCCTGTAGTGGGCTCATCCAGGAGATAGAGCGTCTTACCGGTACTACGTTTGCTTAGTTCTTTAGCAAGCTTAATACGCTGCGCTTCACCGCCGCTCAATGTCGTTGCATTTTGACCTAATTGAATATAACCTAAGCCGACATCTTGTAGTGTTTTCAGTTTGGTAATAATGGAGGGGATATTTTCAAATAGTTCACAAGATTCATTAATTGTCATTTTCAGAACATCTGAAATCGTTTTTCCTTTATAGGTAACAGATAAAGTTTCTTGATTGTATCGGAGCCCTTTACAGACATCACATTGGACAAAGACATCCGATAAAAAGTGCATTTCAATTTTTTTGACTCCATCACCTTCACATGACTCACAGCGACCGCCTTTTACATTAAAGCTAAAGCGACCGGGCTTGAATCCTCGTATTTTTGCATCACGTGTTTGTGAAAAAAGTTCACGAATAGGCGTAAAAGCACCGGAGTATGTCGCTGGGTTAGAGCGCGGGGTCCGACCAATTGGACTTTGGTCAATGGTAATTATTTTATCGAGGTTATCGATACCCGTAATAGATTTATAAGAACCTGGACGATGCTTACTTTGATAAAAGTGACGCATTAATGCTAAATGTAAAATGTCATGAATGAGGGAGCTTTTACCAGAGCCAGAAACACCAGTCACGCAAATTAAGCGACCGAGAGGAAAAGAGACGCTAATATTTTTAAGGTTATTTTCAGTAGCGCCTTTAATCGTTAATACTCCTTTATTTCTGGGAGAGCGACGTTTTTTGGGGATTTCGATTCGTTGCCGATTATTTAAATAGTCAGCGGTACAGGTTTTTGCAGACTTAATAAATGAGTCGATATGACCTGAGTATTCAATATTACCCCCATTACGACCCGCTTGAGGACCAATTTCAACAATATAATCAGCGTGTCGAATGGTATCTTCGTCATGTTCGACAACAATTAAGGTATTGCCAAGATCACGAAGATTTTGAAGAGTCGCAATTAATTGTTGATTATCGCGTTGATGTAAGCCAATACTGGGTTCATCTAAAACATATAAGACGCCAGTTAAACCCGAACCAATTTGAGTGGCTAAGCGAATACGTTGAAATTCGCCACCAGATAATGAGCCTGATTTTCGATTTAAAGTTAAATATCCTAAACCAACATTTTGTAAAAATGACAACCGATTAAAAATTTCTTTAAGGAGTTGTTTGGCAATAATATGGTCTGTATCCGAAAATTGAAATGAATTAAATTGGCTTAATAAGTCGGTTACAGACAACGCCATCATCTCTGCAATGGATAATTGCTGTATTTTGACAGATAAGGCAGTCGCGTTTAGGCGGTGTCCATGACAAATTGCACATGGCTTAGGACTCATATAGTGCCGAAAGAAAAAACGCATTTTTTCAGAATGAGTTTGAAAATAACGACGTCTTAAATTCATAATAATCCCTTCCCAAGCGCCAGCAATACCGTCATAATTAACCGGCTCATTAGTAATATAAGGGTTAATATCAAGCGCCTCTTTTTGGCCGTATAGTAGAATGTTTTTTTGTGTTGTTGTGAGTTGATTATAGGGCGTATTTAAAGAAAATCCATAGTGTTGAGCAGTGTGGTTAAGGGCTTGACCATAATAGGTGTTATCTAAGTTAATAACCTTACTTGTGCAAGACTTAATGGGCTGATTAGGAAAGGGAATAACAAGTTCTAGATCAAAGTCATAGTTGTCACCTAATCCATTACAACCGGGGCATGCCCCTAATGGGGAGTTAAAAGAAAATAGTCTTGGGTTAATTTCAGGTAATGAAATATTGCAGCGACGACAGGATAAATGTTCTGAAAATAGTTGCTGATATTTTGTGTCGATAGATTCAACATAGACAAGACCATTGGCACGTTGACTTGCTGTTTCGAGTGATTGAAACAAGCGTGAGTGATTGTCGGGAGTTAAATTTAAGCGATCGACTACTAATTCAATAGTATGAAATTTATTTTTATTAAGTGAAATTGGATCTGCAAGTCGCTTGATATCTCCATTAACACGAACGCGACTAAATCCGTCCTTGAGTAAGCTTGAAAATAAGTCACTATGAGACCCTTTCTTTTTAGTGATAAGCGGTGCAAAAATAGTAATTTGAGTATTTTGGGGCCAATTAATAATGATATTACGTATTTCTTGAATACTCATTGTTTCAATTCGATCCCCACATTCGGGGCAATGAGACAGTCCAATACTTGAGAATAAAATTCTAAAGTAATCATAAATTTCAGTGACAGTGCCAACCGTTGAGCGCGGGTTATGAGACGCATTTTTCTGATCAATCGATATTGCGGGGGATAGCCCATCAATTCGATCAACATCGGGTTTATCAAGTTGGTCTAAAAATTGTCGAGCATAGGCGGAAAGTGATTCCATATAGCGACGTTGACCTTCGGCAAAGATGGTATCAAAGGCTAATGAAGATTTTCCAGAACCAGAAAGACCTGAAAATACGATTAGCTTATTTTTAGGGATTTTGACTGTAACATTTTTTAAGTTATGGACACGCGCCCCTTCGACTTCAATATAATCATTCATCATAAAAGTAAGTGTAAATGAGTATAGTTAAAAGTTCAAAGAAAACTAAAATAACATCATTATATGAAGTTAGGTTTTAAATAACTGTTGAATTTGTTTTGGGTTCAGTTCTTGAAGCCCTTTCAGAAGTATTTTAATATTATCTGATTTTTTTTGACTTAACGTAACCATAAAAAAGTCAAGGCTAGAAAAATTAAGCTGACTAAGGAGCCTAATAAATAATGTTAATTTTTTCTTATCAAGTTCTTCTAGACCTGACATAAAAAACTTAATTTGTTCGATATTAAAATGATTAAATCCAATGATCATTGCATTAATTTGTTGGGGGTTAAATTGATTTAAACCAGTCATAAATATAGAGAGATTATCGTCATTCATTTGGCCCAGTCCAGTCATAAACGCAGTAATAGTAGCGGATGATATAAGGCTTATATTAGTCATAAATGCATTAAACTGACGAGTGCGTAATTGTTTAAAGTTATCCATAAAAGTAGGGAGTTTATCTACTTCAATAACAGTCAAGATTTCAGTGGTAGTATAATAAGCAGAAGTTAATGCGCTCAAAAAAGCGTGTGAATTGGCTGCTGAGATTGAAGTTAACGTATTCATCAACATCGTTACTTTAGAGCTGTTAAATTTAGATAAGCCATTAATAAAAATAGCCACCTTATCTGAAGACATATTAATAATGCACTTAAAAAAAACTTTAATATTTTCGATTGGCATTTTAGAAAAAGACAGCATAATAATTTTAAATTTTTTAGTAGAAAGTTGATTAAGTTGGGTAAAAAATAGGGATAATTTTTTATGAAGTTGAACTTCAGATAACATTTTTATAAAAATACGGAGTTGATCGGGCTCCATTTGTAACAATGAAGTGATAAATAAAGACCCTTTTTTAGGATGGAGTTCCTTTAGTACCAACATGCAAGTTTGAAATTCAGTAGGTGAAAGTTGATTAACGATATTCATCAGTATGGGAAGATTTTCTGTAGGGGAACTTTGAGTAATCATTTTAGACTGATGAGTTGTTAATAAGGCAGCGCCTGCAAAAGAAGGGGAGGTGAAACTAAAAAAAATAGTGAGTAAACATAACATTAATAATGATAGGCAGTTAACAGGCAAAATAGTTTTATTCATAATAAGTAATAACTCCTAATTTCAAAAAATGATTATATACATACTTATCGTAAAAAGATGAAAAAAAATGCATCGATATTTACTGGTGTATTAATAATTGGTGCTCAAAAATAATCAATTGAAATAAGTGAAGCATTCACAGATAGCGACATCGCAATCGATCTGATTTTTCTATTTTGCGACAGTCCTAAGAGGCAAAAAAGAAATTAAAAAGGATTATTTTAGAATTGTTTTTGTTAGATTTAAATTAACCTTAAATAGTGGGTAATATATTTTTTGTGTTAAAAAATTAATAAATTGTGATGGCGTATATTTATTTCGAGTCACTTGATACAATGAAATTGCGCTAAACTGTAATGATGCTGGAAAAGAAGTATGATTAAGGTTAATCCCAATCCCAATAACCACAAATTGAGGGGAAGGGTCATTAGATTGACCGACACTTTCAATTAAAATACCGCCTAATTTTTTTTGATTTAAAATAATATCATTGGGCCATTCTAATTGGGGATGTGTTGTTGTTAAGTGTTGAATGCAGTCAATTGTTATTGTTCCAATCTGAGTAGTAAGTGATGAGAGGTTTTGATAATCTTCAGGAGGCGGAATCAGTAAGCTATAATAAAGACCATCATAGGGGGCAGAGTACCAAGAATGATCGCCTCGTCCACGTCCTTGAGTTTGTTCGTCAGCTGTAAAAACAGCACCTGAAAAATTATTAGGAAGATGAGGCTTTGTACCCAAGAGTTGGGAAGCAAATTGCTTCGCAGTGGTATTGGTAGACGCAACAGAATCATAGTGGTAATGCTCAATCATGATCGTAATTAGTGATCAGTTTGTGAGCGGTAGGTACTTTCAAAAATTTTATCAGCGTTTTGTGAGTCAAAGCCATCTCTTCCTTCACGGCGTTCAGCAAACTCAACGTAAGAACCTGCAATCAGCTGAGTTAGTTTACCTCCATTACCATCATCAAATGTAGCGGGTACTTTATCTGATACCGTTGCGCTTTGGAGCAATAGACCATCTCTGCTCACTTTAATTTTACCACCGGAATCATTAAGAACAATACCATGCCGTTCCAAAAAAGGATTAAACAAAGAAATTGTATTATGACTATCTGGTAAATGATGCACCGAAATTGTAAAATGATTTAAGTAATAACGGTTATAAATGACCCATGAGGCATATTCAGATTCGGATAATAATGTAGCGTAATCATTCCATGTTGGCGTATGCCAGAGTGGGGCATGCAAAAAATGATCAACAGCAGAGGCATCATTGCAGTTTAAGTCGTCGACTGGGTCCGTGTTTATTGTATCTGTATAAGAATGGATAATGGCTTGTGATTGGTTGGATAACTCATTAACACAAAGTTCACTGGCAAAAATACGCGGCCAATTAAGTGTGTTTGGAGGAGGCGAGTACCAATAGGCATTGAGCTTTTTGTGATCAAAGCGATAAAAATCTTGCTTTTGGTAGCCATGTGCCAGGAAAATTTTTTCTAAAGACTGTATTCCAAGATGATTAACACCCAACGTCCGAAATGCAATATGATCATTAATAATATCATCTTGCGATGTAATCAGTTTTTCAGTCATCATGGCATTAATCACCTGTTGTACTTGAGGGACGCGACTTTCATAGCGCGTCATCAGCCCTTTAAGGATCTCAATCATAGGTGAATTGTTAATTGCATTCGTATCCATTTATTACTTAGTATAACATGTCTAATCACCCAAAAATAATATAATTAAATGATATGATACAATCAACTAAGGCATCTTTGTTCTTGTCCCAAAACCCTGTATCATAATCAAAAATAGGCACGAATGATGGATCGTTTATGAGACAGTAATAATACACCAGAAAATTTCAATATATTTAACTGCAACTTTTCTTCAAAAAAATCGATAATATATTAATATTA